>OLZE01000284.1_pt1 | contig 38165 bp, 42 predicted proteins | sample 1674091 | NCBI WGS metagenome assembly OLZE01 (sample SAMEA103958143, study PRJEB25191) | human gut metagenome | biome: human-associated habitat [ENVO:00009003]; feature: intestine environment [ENVO:2100002]; material: feces | place: Germany | collected 2013/2015
AAAAGAATACGTACCCGTTTATGCTTATTCTCTTGTTTTTCAGTGCTTTGTAGTGAGGATGAGCAAAATTTACCCTTCAAATACAGTGTTTTTCTGTTTTTTGAGACAAAAACAGGTTCAAAAACGGGAAATTCTGCACTTTTTAGATTTCACATAGATGTTATTCATGTATATTATGATTAAAAATAAAAAATATATCTCTTAAAAACTTCCACATTTGGGAATTTTTTGTATCTTTGTATCAAACAAAAAGAAGTTATGAAAATAATCGATTCTGAAAAGCTGGAAGAGTTCATAAAAAAACATGCGGATGCTAGTAACGCTATCGAAAAATGGGTAGAAAAAATAGAGGCCGCAGACTGGAAAAATCACAATGAACTGAAAAATGATTTTCTTTCAGCCGATTATGTGGGAAATAACCGGTATGTGTTCAATATCCGAGGAAATAATTATCGAATAGTTGCGATCGTTGTTTTCTTTGCTGGTAGAATGACTATTCGCTTTATTGGTACCCACAAAGAATATGATAGGATCGACGCTAAGAATTATTAAAAAGGAGGGCATTATGAAAATTAGTAGTGATTCCCAATACAGGGAATATAAAAAGGAAATGGAAGTTTTGATCCAGAAGGGAACAAAGCTTGGTGATATGGAATTGCTTTCAGAAGCAGACAAAGAAGAATTTGTACGCCTTACTGATGCGATTTATGAATGGGAGGCCGCTTATCATCCTTTGCCTGGTAAGGTATCGACAGTAATAACGGACGCTATCAAACAACGTATGAGCATAGGCAATATAAAACAGAAGGATGCCGCTAAAAAACTGGGTGTCTCTGAATCTCGTGTAAGTGAACTTTTATCCGGTAGGCGATCGCTTAATTTAAACATGGTGAAACGTTTACGCGATAATTTTGGAATATCGGCTGATTTTATTCTGGATAATATGTAAAAAGTGAAATAATAATAAGACGAGAAAGCTTTATCTAATCGGATAAAGCTTTTTTATTTGTGGCTTTTTCTCTACATTTACCAGCTAATCATAATATAATGCAGTATGAACACACTAAAGCCGAATTTTGCCACAAAAGAAGATAACGGCGTGAATCTTTTGCGTAAATCTTCAAAGATATTTTTAATAGTCTCGCAAATAGCCGGAATTATAGGGGCTTTTGCCGGGATAATGGATTTTGATAGTTTAGGAATACCGGTTATTGCAATAGCCATTTTAATCTTTGTTGCAGGGTATTTAGTACGTGGTTTTGCTTTATGTATTGCTACGATTGCGGAAAATTCCGAAAAACATAAAGAGTAGCCAGTTAATCAGAATATATCTATTTATTTATAGGGTGCATCGGGAACGGTGTGCCCTTTCTTTTGTCCTTTACCTACACATCTTAAAAGCTCATATTTGCCTAAAAATAGAGCAATATGAATGAAATATTAATTACTACAGTAATCAGTTCTATTTGTACTGGTGGTATTACTTGGCTTTTTACTCTAAAATATACTAGGAAACAGGCCGAAGCTGATGCGATGCTATCCGTGCAAAACGTATATCAGCAGATAATTGAAGATCTTAAAACGGATCGGGTGGAGTTGAAAGAAAATATCAAGGAACTGGCGCTAAAGGTGAGTGAGAACGAACGAGAAATTGAAGCCGAATCTTTGCGGGCGGAAGGCATGTACACAAAGAATACCAATCAATTAATTATATGAAAAAATATGCTTTGTATATTGTACTATCGGGAGTCTTCCTTGCTAGTTGTAGCCGCGCAACGATCGATCACCGGAAAACAAATGAAACGGTATTGTCAGACAGCGTTAAAGCTCGCACAGATACGCGAGAGGAACAAGATAAGCAGCAGGGACATAGTACAGAACGTAATACTAGAACTGACGAGGAAAACCGCGTCGTTATTAAATTTGATACGGAAAAGCCAGTTACGAAAGAAACAGGTTTACCACCAATCAAAGAAATCTCTTTTACCGGTTCCACCACTAATCAAGAAAAAGAACTTTATACGGAGATCGACACGGAGAAAAATATAAAATCAGTAATAAACGATTCAACAGCAGTAAATCGTAAGACTGATAAGAAAGAAGATATTAAGACGAGCAAAGAAATTAAGCCTTCGACTAGTTTATGGAAGGCTTTGTTATATATCTGCCTTATTGTTTTCTCCTATTATTTATTTGATGTATTGCGGGCACACTGGCCGAAAATAAAACAGTTATGGCGAAGGGTATTCAAACTATAAACCTATATACCGCTATCGAGCAGATGAAGCAAATTTCCGCAGATGGTGACACTTTTTCTATAACATTTAGAAAATACGATCGTCAGCGGAGATCTGGCGGGGATTCGGTTAGGTTGAAATGTGCTAGATTACGGCCTAAAACATCGGATGCAGAGATCGAAAATTCTAGCTATAAATTATTTCTAACTGATACAGAAACAGGCAAACCGCTAAATTGTTGGCAAATACTTGTTACAGAGTTCAACGGGATCAAAATTTACGTTTAATATGGAAATCAGAAGAACAGGCAATTTCGGATTTATAGATACAGGGGAAGGACAATTAATTTCCTTTGCCATGGGGAAAGGCTGGGCGCCTTCTTCTATTAATTTTAGCAGGCCGGATAGTTGGCAGACTAAGAAAATAAGAGTTAATGGAATTGATATCGTGCCGATGGGCGCTAATAACGACTTACCAGGAGACGTACAGCGTTTACTAGATAATTTCTACGGTGGGGAAGGTATCATGGGGAAAATACAGGGCCTACAATGGGGAGAAGGCCCGCGTTTTTTTGAAGATGCCATCGACGAAGGAAATAATAAGTTTTATCGGAAATGGATACTAGATGATAAGATCCAGGAAGATTTAGAGCGCTGGGATCATCGCGAGTTTATGTTACGATCCTTAGTTGATCTTATCCACATGCAGGGGTTTTGGACTAAGTTTATTAGAAACCGGGGGCCGCGTATTGGTGCAGCAGGTAAATTTCTAAAGTTGGAACATATACCTTATAAAAAATGCCGTTTTGAATATCCAGACGATAACCACGACTTTCCGCAAAATGTATATGTAGGTGATTGGCCGTTTCCGGATCCTACTAAATTGGCTAAATATCCGGTTTTTAACCCGGCAGATCCTTTTAAACATCCGATATCAGTTGGCTATTTCAATATTTATTCTTTTTGTAAAGATTTCGTAAGCACACCTCGTTTTCTTGGCGCTTTCCCATGGCTAGAGCTGGCCGGTACGATTGCGCCATTACTGGCCGCTTATAATGCTAATTCGTCGGCCTTAAGCTTGCACATTGAGAGCCCGCAGGGATATTGGGATGCAGCGGAAGAACGAATAAAAGACATTTGCAAGCGTAAAGGTATTGCTTATTCCGCTAAAATGCTGGAAGACTTTAAAGATGAAGCAATGGAAAAGTATGCGGCAGGTGTTACCGGACGCCAGAATGTCGGTAAATATATGCACACTACTAAATTTTGGAACGCGGAAGCCAATAACTTTGAAGGATGGACGATCACGCCTATCGATAAAAAGATAAAAGAGTATATCGAGAGCCAGATAAAAATAGCTAATAAGGCGGATGCTGCGGCGACTTCTGGTTTTGGGCTGGATCCAGTTTTATCAAACCTTATCATGGAAAATAAGTTATCCAGCGGATCCGAGAAGCTTTATTCTATAAAGGTTTATAATGCCAGTGAAACAGCTATACCGGATATGATACTTTGTAAACCGTTGATGCACTATATACGTGCGAATTTTCCGGGAAGTAAGACGCAGATAGGGCTTTATCGAAGTATTGTCAATGCGGAAGAGAACATTTCACCAAGTAGCAGAGTAAAAGAAAATGCGTAAACTTTTTGCGTCAGACATACCCAAAGAACCGGAATTACCTTTGCATGTCGATTCAGGGCCGGAAGAAACTACGGAAGCAGCAGAACAGCCAGGGAAACATGTACAATGTAAAAGGATGAAAGGGCGGCATTTCGATAAACGTGTAAAAAGTGAACTTGCACTAGAAAAGGAATTACCCTGGCATTTTGAACCGGGATGTTCCTATCACTGTATCAGCTTTGGGGATGTGGATAGCTTAACTTATTTACGTGCCATAGTCAAACAGCAGAAGATCGAATATTGCCTAATATCTACCTGGTGTATGGCTATTACTGATGCAAAGGAAATTGAAAACTGGATTGAAAAAGGATATATCGGACGAATTGATTTTTATGTGGGTGAAATTTTCCAGGGAAGTTATTCCGGTGTTTATTCCTATCTAAAGGATGTAGCAAAAAGGAATAATGGGCGGATCTGCATATTTAAGAATCATAGTAAAGTAATGGCCGGTTTTGGGGAACATTTCGATTTTGTTATCGAAAGTTCTGCAAATATCAACACAAATCCCAGGTGTGAACAGGCTACAATAACGATCGATACCGGACTATCCTGTTTTTATAAAGACTTTTTCGATGAAGTGAATAGCTTTAACGGAGACTTTGAAGGGTGGAATAAGTATGAATTTAACCAGAATAAGAAGTGATGAAAACAATCTTTGATAAAAATAACAATGGTACGTCGGAGCTAGTCGAAGCGCTAGGAATGATTGACGCTGCAACCGATTTCTCTAAGTGGAAACCTTACATACCATTAAGTGTAAGGCGCTTAACAGCTATCATAGGGCCGGAAGTTTACGACAAAGTGGTAGAATTTTATCACTCTACGGAGCCAGATTCAAAAACAGAAGAAAAGTATAATACTCTTCTTTTGTTGATGCAGCAGTCCGTAGCTTTATTTACATGGATCAAGATTATCCCCACACTAGACGCCCAACACGGGAACACAGGCCGGCAAAAGCGGTTAGGTGAACATGAAAAGGGACTTACTGCCATACAGGAATATAAAGACGAAACAAATATCCTTAATCTGGCTTATGAATCGGTAGACGCTTTGATCGCTTATTTAGATAAAGAGAACTTCGATTTCTGGTTGAAGTCAGAGAAGAAAAGAGCTATAAATCAGCTCTTAATAAGAAGCAAAGAAAAATTCGATATTTATTATACAATCGGGAGCCATCGTCTTTTTTTAACTCTTATACCGATTATCCGGGAAATGCAAGATCGCTATATTGTCCCGATAATTACGCGGAAGCGGTACGAACAGTTACTTTCAGGGAATGAACTAGGCGAAGACTTTAACGATGCAGTATGCAGACCTTTGGCCCTTCTAACGATGCAGAAGGCAGTTGAACGTTTGCCTGTTGAAGTTCTTCCAGATGGGGTAGTTCAGGTACAACAGGCCGGAACCGTTAAAGAAAAGATTAAGGCCGAAGCCGAAGCCAGGAAAGCAGTGTCTAAAAGTCTGGGAGACGATGCGGGAAAAGATCTTATAGCGTTACAAGACTTTATCGCTACTATTGAAGCCGAACCGGATGAACCGGATTTGTATTTACCTAAAGCAACTATACAATCTAAAGGTATAACGTTTTAGTATGCAAGAGTTTACGTATAATAATAAAACTAGGATGATCCCGGAAGATCTGGAAGAACTTTCGCCAGAACAATATTATCGATATTTGGAACTTGTAATAATGATGAATACCGATAACATTTCACCTTTTGAAATGAAATGCAAGCTTATTTCTTTACTCTTAAATATGAAGTGTAACTTTGTAATGTGCAGAGAGTCAATCGTTAATGAAATAAATGCCCAACTGGGCAAAATGAACTGTTTTTTTTATATAAAAGAGGAAGGGGATAAAGTAATTTACGATCCACATATTAAGACGGGACGTAATTTATTACCATCATATAAAGGCTGGATAGGGCCAGAAGATATGCTTAATGATATTACATACGGGCAATTTGTACAATGCCTAAACCTGGTTAGGGCAATGGAAGTAACCAGAAGGGATAAGGATAACGAGCAAGCAGATTATTTAATGTCTGAATTTGGTAGGATACTTTATAAGAACGAAGATCCCAAAGCAGGGGAAATACCGCCGCTGGTATGCTTTCACTCTTATATCTTCTTTTGTGCAGTATGGGAGTTGATTTGCACCGTTCCCATTCCGATAAATGGCGAGGAAATCAACTTTTCTATTTTATTTCAGGAACAAGGGGAAAAAAGGATTGATGATAAAACGGGGTGGATAGGGATCTCCTTTGAAATTGCATCTTCTGGCGTTTTTGGCAATGTGAAACAGATTAATGAAACTCCCTTTTGGGACATTTTACTATATCTGTATAAATGTCGTTTTGAATCTTTACACAATAAAAAATAGTATATAATGAAAACAAGTGATGCAGCAAAACAGGCCATAGGAACTTTTGAAGGCTTGAAATTGAAAGCGTATCGGTGCCCTAGCGGAGTCCTAACAATTGGGTACGGTCACACTAAAGGAGTATATGAAGGTATGCAAATAACCAAAGAGCAGGCACTAACCTTTCTTGCTTTGGATTTAGCGGATGTTGAAAGGAATCTTAATACCCGCTTCCCCTCAATCAGTCAAAACAAATTTGATGCGATGATAAGTCTTTCATTTAACATCGGGATCCAGGCATTTAATACATCCACTTTGTATCGTAAAGCAAAAGCGAATCTAAATGATCCGAGTATTCGGATAGAGTTTATGAAATGGGTACACAGCAAAGGAAAGGTACTTCCTGGACTGGTAGAGCGTAGAACGTGGGAAGCAAACCTTTATTTTTCTTAGCCATGGTAGATTTACAAGAGTATGAAAATTATTGGAACGGGATTCGGAATCGGATCCCGGAAATAAAAAAAGTAATTCCGGCTACTTTTGAACCGGATATGGGGAATGTAGTACAGGGACTTAAGCCGGAAGAACTTCCAGTACTGTTTTTCATTATTCCTAATGCACAAGGGAAAAGTAAAGACATCGATAATATATCGGAAGCGAATCTTTGTGTTATTCTGATAATGGATAAGACGGATCCGCAAAGGAAGAAAGCTTATCAGGTGCAAAAGGAAACACAACCTATCGCAGAAAAGATAAAAAAACGTATCCTGGAAGATAAAGCCATAGGGTGCCATCTATTTAAAAATCTGGATTTATCCAGTTTATCGACAATTCCAGAAGCTAGTTTTTATTCGATTTTTGCAGGGTGGAGCATAGCTTTTCAATTTGATACGGAATGAATGAGGAAGATCTAATTAAACAGGAATTTATACGGGAAAATATCGAGAGAGACTTCCGGGCTATTTTTGAAGCACAACGTTTGATCGCTTTAGAAAGGATATATAGTCGTGCCAGCTATTCCCAAACAGGGCAAAACCTATCACAAAGAAGATCTGGCGAATTATTGAGGGCTTTACAGAATCCACGTTATAGTATGGAGCTTTCCGGCACTGGTGTTATTGCAACTTCTAATATTCCGCTTTATATTCGTTTCCTGGATATGAAAGAACACGGGAACTATGCCATCTATAACCGGCAAATATGGGGTATCCTTTATAACAACACTCTTATGAATATACGTGACGGGTACGGGAAAGAAGTACGCGACCGTATTTTTGCCCAACTACAAGGGGCTTTCCCATAGTATTTTAAAGGCCAAATGGCCTTTTTTTGTGTCCTTTATCTTCGTAATTTGGCTGTTTACCTTTGCTTTAAAATATAAGATCATGGGAAAATTACAACCGGATTATATCACCTGGACGCTATCGCTTAACGCTGGGGGCTTACAAAAGGAAATCCTAAGAATAAAGAATAATAGTAAGGATCTTAAGGATGAAAATAAACTCCTTAAAGAGTCCATGAAGGAACTTACTTTACAAGGGAAATACCAAGGTAAGGAATACCAGCAGCTAGAAGCAAAACTTAAGGCGAATAATCGTGCTATCGGGGAAAACAACGAAAAAATAAAGCAGTGTGAAAGCCGCTTAAGCAATGTAAATAAGTCGTATGCACAATTATCGAAACAGGCGAAGAAATTGCAGTCTGATTTAGATAATACGGTGAAAGCACTGCAACCGGAAGAATATGCCCGGCTAGAAACTGAACTGGCGAAAACAAAAGCTGCAATGGAGCAGCTTAAGCCCAGAACGGAAGCCGTGAAAGAATCTTTCTTTAGCCTTAGTAAAATGAAAGCTACCGTAGTCGGTTTCTTCGTGGGAATAGGCGCTAGTATTAGTTCATTTTTTACTAACGCTATTTCAAATGCGAAAGAATGGGTGAAAGAAGGAACGAAACTGGCGGCTAATGCTGACGGGGTAAGACATGCTTTTGAGAAGTTGAACCGACCAGGGCTTTTGGATGATTTAAGGGAAGCGACGAAAAACACTGTTAATGATCTGGAATTAATGAAGGCGGCAGTACAGGCAAAGGATTTTCGGATCCCGCTTGAAGATCTGGGGAAATACTTGCAGTTCGCGCAAATGAAAGCACAACAGACCGGGCAATCGGTTGAATATATGACTAATTCGATTGTTACAGGTTTAGGCCGTAAGTCGCTTCTTATATTGGATAATCTGGGCTTATCAGCCGCCGAAATAAATGAAGAAATTGCGATAACGGGGGATCTGATGAAAGCAGTTGCAAATATTGTAGATCGGCAGTTATCCAAAGCCGGTGAAAACTATGTTTCAGCAGCCGATAAAGCCGCACAAAAAACGGCAGAACTGCAAAATCGACAAATGGAGATAGGGCGTCTTCTTCTTCCTCTAAAATCTGCATGGGGGAACTTATTTCATACGGTTAAGATCGGTTTTGCGGATGCGACAGTGTGGATACTAGAACACAAGGACAGTATTATAACGGTCGTGTCAGTAGTAACCGGGCTTATCGTTGTCTATAAATCCGTCACATTGCTTCAAAAAACTTGGAATGGGCTCTTAATGGTGGGCAAAGCTATTAATCTGGCTTATACCTCAATTATGGCTTTACAGGCTGGTAATACTCTTCGGAGTGCGGCGGCTATGAGACTGTATAATGCTTCGGTAACATCTAACAATGTAATAGTAAAGGCGTGTACTGCATCTACTTATTTGTTTGCCGCAGCAAAAGCCGTTCTCACTGGAAACATTGATAAGGCTCGGATAGCGATGCAGGCTTTTTATGCACTTACCAAGATAAGTCCATTAGCCATACTAATAACCGTAATTGCAGCTATTACGTACAAACTAACATCTTATAGAAGGGAATTAACAGCAACGGAGAAAGCAGAACGTAGTTTACTTAAGATCCGGGGAGAGGCGGCAGATTCCGTGGCTTCTGAACATCGAGAATTGAACACTCTTTTAGGAATTGCCCGAAACGAAAAGATTAGTAAGGAACAACGCATTGCAGCAATTAAGCAGCTAAATGAATTAAGCCCGGAGTATCTGGGTAACTTGACCTTGGAAACAATCAATACCAAAGAGGCTACAACGGCATGTAAGAGCTATGCGGATAACCTATTGTCTCTTGCCAGGATTCGATCAGCCAATTCCAGACTAGAGGAAATCCAGCAGGAAAAACGTGCCCTGCAAGATCAACGAAAGGATATTAATGCAAATCGTAATCTTTGGGATAGTTTTAAATTAGGGCTTGCTAAAGGCTTTAATTCGTTATCCGTAGCAGTTAAAGGCTATTCTGATACCTGGTCTGATAATGTCATTAATGATTATTTCGGCAGAGAATTTAACCGGATACAGGAACTTTCAGAAGAGGAACAGAAATTAACGGATGAAATTAAAACGTCACAGGAAGATATCATTAAGGTTAATGCTGAATCTACCCAAAAAGAAAAGGATTTAGTAGCAGCTAAGAAGGAGGAAATAGCGCTGGCCGAACGTGAGATCGCTTCAACACCGGAACTTTTGAAAGCGAAAAATAAAAAAATTGCGAAGCTGAAAGAAGAACTTGAAGCCTTGCAGGATCTAGGAGTAAATAAGAAAAAGAAACCAGGTGATTTTAATTCAGAAATAGATAAGGCTTTGGCTGGTTTGGATAATAAACACGATCAGGAGCTCTTAAAGATACGGGAGGCTAAAGAGAAGGAGCAACAGACGGAAGCACAATATAATAAAGCGGTACTGGCAGAGGATCAGCGCTATTATACGGAACGCTTGGAAGCACTTAAGAAACTGGATAAAACCACCGCAAAGACAAAATTAAAAACGTTGGCAGAAATCCAATCTAAAATAACGGAAAGCAATAAAAAACTCCTAGAAAACCAGAGGAAGCAGGATGAAAATGAAATTTCACTGTTAAAGGAACAAAGGGATAAAAAATTACTTGTACAAGAATCCGTCTACAAAAGTACTAAGACAAAAATAGAACTGGATTACGCTAATCAACAGATTACGCAACAAGCGCGTGATATGCTTTTGTTGGCCTTAGAAGAAACAAACACTAGGGAACGTCTTAATATACTTAAGAACTATCAAACCGAAGTAGGTAAAGCGGAAATACAGACAGGGAATGTAAAGGTTACGGCTGTAAAAGAAGCTGGGCAGGCGGTTTTAGAAGCTGAACTGGCTAACGCCCAGAGCCGGGCAAAACAGCAGAAAGAAATAGAATCCTTACTTTCTTCTTTCAAAAAGGAATTTAGCCTAACGAATTTGCCGGATGAAACGGATCTGCAACTTAAAGTACTGGAAGCATCTTATCAGGCACGTTTACAGATAATACGGGACTCGCTGAAACAAGAGCTTATTACGAAAGAGCAGGCAGCAGCACAAGAAAAAGCCCTCAACGAAGCAAAGGGTACGGCGGAACTTAATATTGTAAAAGATGCAGAAAATCGTAAAAATGGGATTCTCGAAAAATACGGTCTGGCAGGATTCCAACAGCGTTATAATATGCAGATGGATGCCTTACGGCGTGAGAAACAACAAGGTTTAATCAGTGCCAAGGACTATGCAGCAGCCGAAAAGCAAATAAAGCTTACGGCATGGAAAGAAGCTTTCGATTATTTTTCTGGTTTATTCGGTGATGCGATAACCGCTTTACAAGATGCGGAGATCGCCAATATGGAGGCTAAATATGACGTAGAAATCGAAGCGGCGCAGGGAAATGCCGAAGAGGTTGAACGTTTGGAGAATGAAAAGGCCGAGAAAAAACTTGAAATTGAGAAAAAATACGCAGATGTACAATTTGCTGTAAAAGCTAGCCAAATCATAGCTAATACCGCTATGGCAATAATGACCGCTATGGCGCAATTAGGGCCGATAGCCGGGCCGATTGCAGCCGCATTAATGGGAGTGACTGGCGCCGCTCAGCTTGCCGCCGCCAATTCGGAGCGCCAGAAGGTTAAGAATATGACTTTAAACAACAGTAGCAGTTCTTCTTCTACTAGTGCCGAAAGAGTCGTGAATCCGTCTTCGGGATATAGCGAAGGTGGATATACTGGAGATGGTGGCCGTTATGAAGTTGCCGGGGCGGTTCATCGTGGCGAATATGTCGTGCCAATACCGGAGATGAAAAACAAGCGGGTATTTAATATGGTGAAGGTTATAGAAAGTATCCGGCGCCAACGGACGGTAGCAAATCCGTTACCGGGATATTCAGAAGGGGGGCACGTTCAAGATCAATCGGCAAATCAAGTCAATTGCCCGGAACTGATAAAAGCGGCTGAACGACTTGAAAAAGCTTCGGAGAATTTAGGTAAACCAGCAAGAAATTATGTACTCTTATCCGATATCAACGATGCAGAGGAAATTAAATATAAGTCAGAAAAACCATTTACAAGGGGGGATAACTAATGGCATTAACTATTAAGACGCAAAAGGGAATATACGATGTTCCAGGTGATTTCCAGATGGAAGTCGAAATTACTTCTCCTATTTACACGGATAAAGGCAGCCAAACGTTAGCATCCACATTGCCAGGGACTAAACGTAATCTTTACCTAGTTGATTACATACACCGGGAAGATATTGTCAATGCGCCGGGGAAAGACGTAATGGCTATTATTGCCGATGGTATTTATCGAAGGACGGGAAAGCAAAATATAACGTCAGCCAGTAGGGAAAGCGGTGTTGTGGCTAATTTTGGTTTTGATGAAAGTTTGATGTATGAAGCTTGGAATAATGTTTCATTGAAGAAATTACCCGGACTGCCAATATATAAGCCAGAAGGAGGAATAACCGTACTAATGAATCACTTAAGCGATGTCATGCGCTATTATGTGACAGCAGATTATTATGTTTTCCCGGTACAGGTGAAGGCTGAATCTTTGAATGATGTTGTTTATCCTGAATTTATTAATCCCATAGAGAAGGTTAATCACGATGTCTATGATTTAAAGAAAAATGCCCGTACTGAAAAAATGGTACTTTCTGGATCATTGGTAGATGTGAAATTACCCGCTGGGTATGGGATATCTCCTTTTATAAAGGTATCTAGGATATTGGAACTGATCTTTTCGGCCTATGGTTTCAAACTGATAGAGAATCCCTTTGCCACTCATTATCAACTAAAAAAAATGGTAGTGCTTAATAACGTGGCGGATGCAATTGTACAAGGACAGATCGAATATAAAAATATGATGCCGGATTGTTCTGTAAATGATTTCTTAGACGCTTTGTTTTGTAGGACTGGCGCTAAGGTTTTTGTAGACGGTAATACCAGAACGGCCAAAGTTATACTGATAAAGGATGCTATAACGGCGCCTTCTTTCGCAGACTGGACGCTGTTTAAATCATCGGATCTAGTTCCTAGTTATGGGGTGGCGAAACAGTTGAAATTATCCGCTGGGACTTCATTTGAAGGTGCAGACGTTGAATGTGATTCTTTTGAAGAGTTTTTGGATCAATATAAGGGTATTGTTACGGAAGTTAAGAATACAGCCCCTGGATATATCCCGGATGATGTGTATGTCTGTTATCAGGCTTCTACCGGTAGATACTATAAGCGTAATGTAATCACTAAAAATGTGTCGATGGTATCAAGTGATTTTTTTCCGTGGGATAAGAAGACTACAAACGTCGAATATGAAGAAGTAACAGGGGCAGATGAATGTTTGCCTATGGCCTTTACTAATGGCTTCCTAGTGGGCCAATATCTTGCAGGAACGGTTAATCTGAATACAACTCTTAGAGGGGCAAAAGTTGAAGAGCAGAAAGAAGATACACCTTTATGTTTTTGTTTTGCGATGGGACTTGCAACGGATGAAAAGGGAAATTCTTCTGGATACTACTTTGGGAGTTCTCTTTGCAGGGATCCAGCAGGTAACTATTTTCGTGATCGAAGCGGTAATACTTATAATTGTTCATTAGTCTTTCGTGGGGATGATGGTGCATTTAATCGCTTTTTTAAGGGCTGGGATGCAATTTTAAGACATTCTAATCACACTCTTTCTGGTAAATTTAATCTGGATCGAATAAACTTAACTAAGATAGATACCGGACGCCCACTTTCGGTATCCGGTCAAAAAGTTATGATAGAAAGTGTAAAACATACGATGCCCTACCGGATAAATAAGCCGGCTACTGTTAAATTACGGACTATCAAACTTTTAAAGCCCTATGATCTTGAATCAGAACAGGGGATAGTAGTAATGAAGGCACAGACTACTAAATGGGTCATGGTTTCCTATACTGATAACATATTTGAAGCTGCAATTAAGGCAGCAGAGGAAAGGTATTATGTGAATTGGAGAGATATTGGAATGGTTGATATTGAAAAAGAAATAGTAACAAGGCCGACAGATGAAGAGTTTGCAGCATATTTGCCACCGTCAGAAGAAGAGGTATCTAATGGTAAAACTGTACTTAATACATATCAGGCCAAACTAAAATACACCATTGTTTATACTACTGGGACAGGGATGAATACACACTACATTAGAAGAGATATAGTTGATGATTTAACTTATGAAGCTGGGATACGGGCTGAAAGACGCTAATTTTTTGTCCTTTATCATAAAGGATAATATCAGCAAATTTGCAATATGGAAAATGAAACGATACTATCTGCACCGGAATTGACGAACGTTTCTGATGCGTTTTTGGAATTTAGGTTATTGCCTGGGAACGAGACAAAGACAAATAACGATTTTTATTTCCTTTTGACAACGCCTAACGTTGAAAGGGATAAATTCTTATCTGGCTGCAAATTGTCACCGGTTGTAAATGGGAATGTAGTAAGACAACAATTTGAATTATGAGTTTAAGCGCAAATATATCTCCTCGTACCATGGCTCTATCAGGCAATCCGATCCGGCTTGATATAACGTCTTCTTCCCCGGTTACTTATGTAATCCGAGACGGGGAAGAAACGGTATTTGAAGGATCCGGGGAAGAAGGTAATTTTTATGTGTTTATTGACGAGATATTATCGGCCATCCTCGCCCCAATTCGATATACAGGGCAGGAAACAGACATTATTTTGAATACTTCTGGCAATCTAAAGGAATATACTATAAACGTTGCTAATACGGAGGGAGAAAAGAAAGTATTACAGCACAAAGTAATACTAGGGGGAATTAGTAAAAGGGCCATGCGGCATCTAAATCAAGAAGGGAGTAATATTTTCACTTTTAAACTACTTAATGCAGCCGGTAATTTTTTTATGTCTACCAGATCGGAAACACGTATTCTTACGATCCGGGAGACTGAAATACGTCCTTTATTATTTATTGCCCCCAAAACAGCTTTTACAGTTACGGTATCGGACGGGATAAGCAAAGAAATAACTGGCTTAGTAGTGGGTAAATGTTATGCGCTTAATTTGGATGCCCTACGGAGATACTTCTTTGATAGTGAAAATATGCTGGCTAGTCAATTTATTGTAAGCACGGATGAAGGTACGGCAGTTACTATCATAATTCTTCCGGCAGATGTGGCGAAAGAAAGATACTACCTGGAATTTCTTAATTCTTACGGTGCCTATGAATGTATAGATGTTACCGGAAAACCAACTTTAGATCAGGATAGCGGGGAAGAAGAAACTTACGGGAAATATGATGAATTAGTAAATGATTATATCGAATCTCGTGAACGTGTGCGAACCGTAGATACGATCCATGTACAAACCGGTTTTAAGACAAGTAAGGAACTTATGTTTCTTCTTGATATGCTTTCCAGTGACGATATTTATTTGCTAGGATATGAAGATCGAGAAATAAAAGTAAATGCGTCGGCTGATAGCCTGGCACTTGCTAAGACGATGAATCAACCTCAAAGTTTACCTATAACATTAAGGTTTTCTGACTCTGAAAGACATTTCACCCAGGCATTACAAGGGGCTGATTTTGATAATCCGCGTATTCATACCCAGGAATTTAGTAAAGAATTTAATTGATGGCTGATAATTTACAGGACATAATAGATTCGTTAATCGATCATATTGATAAGGCCATTGCAAAAGGCAGTGTTACGAATCAGCAAGTCGCCGCAGTTTTGGACTTTTTGAACGAAAGGCTTAAAAAAGCGGACGGGGATAAGTACATCCGTAAAGATCAGCCGGATTACACGAATCATCTTTTACAACTATTTGAAGGGCTGGAAATAGGTAAATTCTTTCCTTCTATGACTACTGGAACCGGTGCTGGTATTGATAATAAGGGAAATGCGGAAGTGGAGAGCATGAAAGTACGATCTTTTATGATGATAATGGAGCTTATCATAAATAGATTGTCTTCCGTTGAGTCGGAATTTGTTTTTTCCGAATCTGGTACTATTGATAAAGTTGAAGAGATAGAAGCCAATACCTATTTACTGACTATACGTAAACGATGGGACTTTGATTTTACCGCTTTTGCTTTGCATGATGTTGTTTATGGATCAATTAATACTTTGCTATCAGATGGCAGTTTTTTTACTTCATGGTTTAGAGTATTGTCCGTTGATGTTTCTGCAAACCAATTAACGGTAGTAACATACCCCGATGATGAAGTACCAGCAGGGAAAAACTTTGCCCCCGCTAACGGTATGAATATTTGCCGCCGTGGTAATGCTGTTAATGAAGATCGGCAGAGTTGCTGGTATATTAGTAGTTACGAAGGATGTATTATGTATCTGGAAGGGGTGACTAAACCTATATTAGAAGAAAGTAACTATTATCTTTCATTAGGGAAGCCGAAGCACCTAGAATTGTTTAACGGTCTTCCTATTAATTATAAACATCCGTACTTATTCGCTAGAGGTGCCATAATACAGGATCTTATAAGAATAGACTTTCAGGGTAACCCGATCTATGAAATTGTAGATCTGGGTATTTGGGAACCGCGAGGCATATATATACGTGGATATAGCGAAGAACAGAATAAGTATATACAGCACCAAATCTGGTATAAGTCATGTTGCTGGCGGTGTGTGTCTGACGCTGCGACGGTAGGTTTACCGCCTAGATGGAATAATACACAGTGGGTATGTATTGTGGGAGATAGTAATTTTAAACTAGAAATTACCAGCACGAAAGGGCGTTTTTTTCGTTTTGGGCAAGAATATACACAGCTTGGATTTATTCTGACACATGGGGACATGGATATTTCCGTAGATGCTTCACAGGTTGAATGGACGCGGGAAAGTGATTTATTGGAAGAGGATCTATTATGGAATATCGAACATGCCGAAAATGCTAATACCGTAGATATAACGCCGTTGGATATGCCTACAAACTGGTATGAAGCCAAAAAAGTAGTTTTTCGCTGCAAAATATCAATCCGGGACGGCGAGGATCTGAAATCTTTTAGTACAGAATTTAAAATAAATAATAAGTTATGAAAACAGCATCAGCCTATATTTTGTATACACCGTTGGATATCTCTTTACTTATGCTAGAGGTAGGGGGAAATACGACGCAAAATAAAAGCAATGTTACGGGTGAATTTGATCCCGACCGAACTTTGTTCCCGCTTGTACTTCGACCTAGTTTAGTAATAAAGGATCCGGATCACGTTTTAGATGATGGGGATCATACTAAGAAGTTGATAGATAATCGCTGGTATATTGGTACGAATGAAACCGGTTCCCGTATAACAAAGGATACCGACGGTTTTATTTTGGGGCAATATGGGGAATTGACTGTAAAACGTAACGTGGAACCTTCGGTACCGCTTTCCCTGTTTTTTACGTGTGCTTATATTGACAGCCGCACGCAAAACACTTTTCGTAAATCGTTCCCGATTACACTTACTACAAATTTAACGACAGAGCTTAATTTGAGTTTGGAAATAGATGCAGCGCGTAAAATGCCTATAAGCCCTTTTAAGTCTGTTTCAACCCGGACAATTAAGGCTACCTTCCGTAATGGTGAGAACCTTGTAGCCGATGCGGACGCCGTTTATCTCTGGAAAACACGGGATTCAGTTACTAGGCAGTTAAGGGCAATAACGGTAGACGACTTATTTTATGTATCTGGGCTGAATACTAAATCTCTGACGATTGATCGTCGGTTTATAGACAAAGAATTGATTCAGTTAGAAGCTTATCACCGGGCAGATAATAGCCGGAAGGTTTACGCACAGACTAAAATATTCCGTTGGTACGGGCAATGGGATGAACGGGAAGTGATTACGCGCGGCAAGTTTGTAAGGCCCGATACTAGCGAGATAGAAGTACGTGCTTTTGTTGATTCACCCAAAGGGCAGATTATAGATCCGCAAAACTATTTTGATATGACTCACATCTTTACTACAAATGAGAAGGGGGCACCGCAAACAGTGATCGGGTACGGTGAAACTGTAGTAGTGCCAGCCAGTATCGTAGGTAAGGATCCGAATGTACGGCCCGTTTTTGGCGTGGAAGTGTTTGAAAGAACGGCTTTAAGGCCGATGATGATAAACGGTAAGGCGGTAGTTATTAACGGCAAGATAGCCACAATTAGTATACCTAAAAAATGAATGTGAAAATGTACTCGGTGCCCGAAGCGATAGTTTCGGAACTGAACTTGAAGGATTATCGGCAAAGTGACGGGAAAGGGAATTATTTACTATCGTCTCGTGATTTACGCTGTTATGGGATTGATAAGGCTATTTCGGAAGGTGCTGTATTAATACAGGCAGATGAAGAAAAGCAGAAGTTTAATAAATAAATAGTAACGTTATGGATATAAGTGCAATAGATACGCTAGAAGCTATTATCGACGGTGATACCGTTGTTCCTGGGATGAATTTCGTTTTGCCGGCTGGTATCGGGAAGACTCAATATTACAACCCTTCTACAAAAGCATGTACGCCGGATTATACTAAGGCGGCAAATCAGATCATAATTTACCCAGCCTGTTATTCTTCTGGTAGCGGCAAATTCTTAATACCGTCTTCGGCGGACATGATGTGGTATTATGATGATCCGAATACAACAGCTGCGCAAATTTTGGCGGCAAAGGGTGGGGCTATCGCTGATAAGTATAAGACATTGTTTCAAAAAACGACTTATACAGTGAATAATCAGACGTTCCCCGCATTAAAGATTATAGGCAATTTGGCGGCGGCAGATAGTTTAAACGATGTCTCTATTTATTTCAAATCAAAGTTTAACGATATGGAAATAACTTGTCATGGTACAATAGCGATAAAAGAAAGCGTGGGAAGCCTTTTCGATATTCTGATAAATTGCGTAAATGAAGATGGAGTAAATGATACAGTAATTGATAATGATAGCGAATACCTGGTACTAACTGCATCTTTACAGGATAGCGGCTTGGATGTGGCTGCGACTGGATCTTGGGGATGGAAGAAAGCAACATCCGGCGGTTTGGTTACGGTAAGTCATGTTCCTGGTGTTACTGAATTGTCTAATACAAATAAGACACTAAAACTATACGATGGTGCAATAGAAGGGACGGAAGAATACTTCGCCTGTGTTACTCATAATGGTGTGACTTATCAGAAAGGAATACAGGTAAGCGACACACATGATCCTTTTTATATTAATATTGGGCGTAATCAGGCTAGTAATATGGTGAAGGAAAGCGATACTATCGTTTATACTCCTTCCGTGTTAGCGAGATCTTCGCGAGCTGTACAGGCGGGATGGAGCTTTTCTTTTACTTTAAGGGATAATAGCGGTAATACCGTCAGGAGCGCGACTGCACAAACTTTCCAGGTAACAGGAAGCGAAGTACATGCTAAAGCAGGGCTTATAACTCATATCATAGCACGTAAATAATATGGATGTGGCAGCTTTTGATAGTTTAATTCCTTATCCTAAAGACGGTAAGGATGGAATCGGGGAACGTGGCCCGTTACCTTATCCGGCTGGAATTTTCCAGTCTGATGTTTCATATACGGCCACAAAAGATAAGACACCGATTGTTTATTATAAAGTTGGAAAGACTTTTTATGTAATGAATAAGGTGGCAACAGTAAAGGGGCTTAATCCAGCGGATGATTATGCGAAAAATGGGAATAATGCAACATGGATCCCATTTGAGAATTATAAAGCCGTATTTACTGAAATATTAATGGCTGAATTTGCGAAATTGGCTTCTGCCGTGTTTTGGGGGGATTATATGTTTTCTCAATATGGAAGAGATAGCGAAGGGAAACTAACGGAAGATTATAGCCAATTTGGTGAATCTGGTTTTTCCCCTAGACTCCAAATTAATTTTAAGACGGGAGATATTTTTTGTGAATCATTGACTACTAAAGGGGCGAATTATAATAAACTGATACCTGCAGAATATGATGATAGAGGCATTTATATAACGAATTGGGGTATGCCGGATGCGGGTAGACCTAATAAGAGTAATTACATTTACAATACGAAATCGGGGCCGATTACAGCGATACTAGGGCCAGAATATCTTTTGACCCCATCCGGTGAATATTATAATCCATGTGCCAATGTGGAATTTATGATGATACAGAGATATGCGGGTGGTGCTAATGATGTGGTTAAAATAAGTACAATAGGGCAGGTCAGTGTTACGTTAAATGGTATTTATTGTGGTGACGGTATAGAATTATATCCGAATACTTTTGTGAAGTTCCTGTATAAAGAGGTGCCCGAAGAAAGTGGATCTATTCATTACCTCATAATAAATAGCGGGGATTTTGACATTGTAACTGTTGGATTAAGTAAGAAGGCCGTAGCTAAGCATCGGTCGTTTTAAGTAAGTAATAATTTATGCATAGAATTTTATGGATGGAATTGATTTAGCAAATGAGCTTGATAACTTAAATGTTGTCGATGAAAATGACCTTATTCTAGGTTATAGTAAAGCTGGTAAGAAATTCGGTTTTGTGCCGGTTTCTTTTGTAACTAACGGTGGTTATGCTTGTAGGCGCTGGAATATAAATAATAGTAGCCCAACCGGTGAAGCAGTTGGGAACTTGGATTATTTGCGTAATTTACCTTCCCTTTTAGGACTTGGATGTTATTTGGTGGATAAGAATCACGGGCGGCGAAAACTGGATCCGACGAATCATTATAAATTCGCTACGGGTGAAACTGCAAAGCTTGACGGTACAATGGGGGATTATATGTGGGGCTGGTCTACAAAATGGTATTATGCTTGGTGGGTGGAAGGTAATTATTACTATGAAGCTGCAAGCCTTAAACCTATTCCGGGCCGATATAATTATTTGATACCGGTTGCATCTACTTCGGCGCTGGGTGTTGCCATTGTCGATCGGGAAAATAGTGAACTTGTTAGCGTGGTTAATCAAAGCGCACGTTATCGAGGTGGGAACAATGACGCGGCTAAAGATTCGACTTACAAAACATTGCTAGGTCGTGCGGCCACAGGCTTAAGCGCGGAAACTTTCGGGGCTTATGCCAGGAAGAAGGGAGAAGGCTGGGAAGGATATTGGTATGCTCATTCTGGGATTATTGGGGCCCTATTTCGTATTATCTTTGGTACTCGTAATGTACAATCGGCTTATAATGCGAATAAAGACAGTAACGGGCTTTTTCAGGGCGGTTTAGGTAATGGCGTTACTGGTGCTGGTGCTTGGTGGAGTGGTGCAGACGGTTACGGTACTTATCCTTTCTTACCGACTAGCGCAGGCGTTGAACTGGCTGATAATTGTGGGGTTTCTAATTATGCGGTTAAAGGGGCTGACGGATCAACTGTATACACTGCACCTATACCGTCTTTCTTTGGACTTAAAAACTTTTTTGGTTATATGGGGCGTTGGGGGCGTGGCGAACTTATTAGTAAGAAGGCGGATGGTAGCGGTGATATGTATATCGTACCTCGTCTACATTCGACTTATAGTATGAGTTCTCTTACCGGTCTTACTAAAATTGCGTCTTTTCCAAAAGCGGCTGTTGCAAGTACTTGGGAATATACAAAACAATTGAGTATGCAGAATCTTTGTCATACGCCGACGCTGACGGGGGGAACAACCAGTACTTATTATGCTGATGGCTTTCATAATGATAACGCTGTTTCCGGCCTTCGTGTGCCTGCCCGTGGTGGTAACGCGGACAATGGTGGTAATGCTGGCTTTGAGTACTTGAATGTGAACAATGGTGTCTCGACGTCCAATGCGAACTACGGCTCGCCCCTCAACTTTGATGTGTGGTTTGTTGTCAGCTACCACACATATAAAATAGAAAAAGGCCTCGCCCGACGGCGGAAAATAAACTAAACGAAAGATGCTGGTAGATCGTAAATTGTACGAGCCGAACGCGTGATAAGTAAAAAAGCAGACAAAACCGATGTAACACCGACTTAAGACACCGAAAATGAGAAGAAAAGGTTACTTTTCTAAGCATATCGCAACGAAGAAAAACTTTGAAGATGCCTTCAATGGCTATGCAGATCAGAAACATAGCCGTAAAGATATTCAAGTATTTGAAAAAGATCTGGGAGATAATCTTCTTAGTTTGCTTCGTGCGTATGATGCCGGTACATGGCAGACATCCCCGTATGAATATAAATTCATTGATAATCCCAAACCACGAAAAATAAGTAAATTGAAACCTGCGGATCACGTTATTCAGTGGGCTGCATCACTCCAATATGAACCTTATATGATAAGTTCTTTATATTGGAAATCTTGTTCCTGCGTGCCGGGTAAAGGAACGCATTATTTTGTGAAGATTGAAAAAAAGGATCTTTATTATGCACCGCAAAAGGAGACTTATTATTTTGTACAACTTGATATGCACCACTATTTCTTACACATATACCATCCGTTAATGAAAGAAAAACTGGAACGTAAGATCAAGGATCCGAAATTACTTAGTTTCTTATTTGAAATTATTGATAGCTTCTTGCAAGGTTTGCCGCTTGGTATTAAGATATCACAGCTTAACGCCAATATGTATTTGTCTGCCTTTGACTGGAAGGCTATAAAGTGTTTCGGGATAGCAGAAGATACTGATAAAATGAGTTATTGGCGTGACCGATATGTAACGGATAAGCTATTAACTTGTCGGACAGGGGAACAAGCGGCTGAATTATCTAGGGGAGTACAGTTTTTGAATAGCCAGTTTGACCGATTCGCCAAACAAGGTTTGAAACATTATGCTAGGTTTGCTGATAATATTATAATAATGCACCAGGATAAAGTGTTTTTGCGTATTATATCGGAACTTGCTATAATGTACTTGACACGTGATTGTTTACTTACTGTAAATGGATGGAATGTAAGGCCGGTATATGCTGGCGGAATTGATGTTTGCGGATATGTCTTTTTTCACGATCATTTGCGATTAAGGAAGAGAAACAAACAGTCCCTTTGCCGGCAGGTCGCAAAATTAAAGAAGAAAGGATATTCTAAGCGTGATATACAGTTAAAATGTGCTTCGCGCATTGGTTTCGCAATGCACGCGGATACAAGGAACTTACTTAAAAAATTAGATATTGATATGGAAAAGAGATTAGGCAAAGTTATTACAAATCGGCGGAAGAAAGCACCTTTCGAGGGCATGGCCGTAGAACAAAAGAAGTTAATAGAAGAAATCGTTTGTTTGAAAGATGAGGATGAAGAAAAAAAATTGATCCGATTACTGGATTACAAAATCGATGATTCTATTATCGAAAAAAATGAAGACGGTTCACCAAAACAACGGATAGCTATTCGTTATAATGTGATCGATCATGTGGAGCATCAAGAAGGGGAAGAAGATCCGATTTATATTTGGGGGTCGGAATATTATTCTTTTTCTGGCTCTAAAGTAATGATCGATCAGGCCGAAACAGACTTTTCAAAGAAAGATCTGCCTTCGCCTACCGTCATAAAGGAGTTTACCAATAAACAGAAAAAGAAGTTTTATAAATTTACGTGATATGAAAAGAGAAATTTATTATTCTAAGAGATCATTTAGTAAATATGATGATAGCCATTATATTGTTTATTTGAATGAGGAAGTTTTAGAAAACTTTGTGCCTGAAACTTTTGAAGGTGATAAAGCCCCAGAACCGCAGATTGCATACGCTTATACAGGGCCAGAAGAAGACGGGGGAACTTTGATCGAAGCTAAGTCGGCAACATACGACGAATTTGTTTCCGGGCTTGTACGCCTAGAATTTCCCCAAGCTAAAGTCGAAGCTATTTTGCTGAATCAGGGGGACGGGAACGATGAACATCTAGCTGAATATAATAATTTGCAGCTTTACAGAAGAGAATGTAAATTATTTGCGAGTAAGTTGCTAGCTGATTAATAACCTTTAGGGGGATAGGTTTAAAAAGAAGCCCCCGACCATGATATAGTATAGACGCCAATCTCATACATACATACAACGGTAACACCGCCGGTCGAGGGCTAAAAACCTTCTTCCGCAGTGTTACCGTTTTTTATATGTTTATTGAGATTGGCATTGCAAAGATATATATTATTTGGTTTTATGACAGTATTTGATGTGCTTTCTTTTAATAAAGAGCTTATAAGACGTTTAGATCTATTGGGATTGAAGCTGGGCGATTATAAATATATTAACCTATATAGTGAGTATGAGGATATGTATAAGGCTGGCGAAAAAATGACTTATATAGTATCTTTTTTATCGGTGAAATATGGTATAAGCGAACGTAAGGTTTATATGATAGTAAAACTGTTTAAGAGTGACTGCAAAATGCTTGCAGTATAAACAGTATCTTATATGATGATAAACTAATTCGGCTAGGTTACTTTTGTGTCATTATTAAAACCAAAAGTTAGGGACTATGAACAAATACTACATGATCTTGGAAAAGATTCTCGTACTAGGGAAGATGCAGGATAATAAGAAAGGGAATATCAGGTGTCTTTTAAATGAACAGCTAGTATTAACACCGGCAGATCTGCTGGATATTTTTGAAGGGCATAGCATTGCCAGAAAGAAACTGAAAAATGAACTACAACTATTTATGCAGGGGGAGCGATGCGTAGAGAAGTATCGGGAAGCTGGGATTAACTGGTGGGATTATTGCGGTGCTATCCTTGTAAACAGTTACCCGTCATACTTTGAAAAGCTTCCGCCACTTATAGCCAAGATCAACCGGGAGAAACGGAACAGTAAGAATTATGTGTTACATCTGGGGGCTACTGGTGTTGAAAGCAATCAGGCACCATGCCTAAGTCTTGTACAGTTCCAGATAGATGAAAGTGAACTCGTAATTTCTGCCTATCAGCGTAGTTCTGATGCTAATCTAGGCTTACCGGCGGATATTTATCATTTATACCTAATGTCGCGCCAGATAGAGTTGCCATTGAAGTCTATTACCCTCAATCTGGGTAATGTGCATATTTACGAGAATAATATAGAAAAAACTCGTAGTTTAATTAGTGGGGAAGAAACCGTAAGGTTTGATCTGAATGTTTGAAAATAGCGGGTAGGCCACATCGAAAATATCTTTGTGGCCTGCCCTGCTAAAACTTCCCTTCATAATTTAATAGTAATTCGTTTGCATTTTGGATATCTTGTGGTGTATACTTGTTTGTCATTAATATAGAACTGTGTCGGGCTTGATCCCTTACTGTTAAAGTGTCGCAATTCCGAAGCATTGCAGTTATGCCGGAATCCTTTAAAGAATAAAACTTGTAAGTCTTTGGGAATTTTAGTACTTTCCTTACTTTTCTATCCCAGAAATCCCGGAAGGCTTTTTCACTTCTCCTTTCTTCGCCAGGGCAAAAATTATCACTGAATAAATAATAATGGTTTGGTGAATTGAATATGCCTAAGTCTATCATTAAATGAATCACTTTGGCAGGCAAGGTTACAACTGCACTTTTTTTATTTTTTGCTATGGTACCAGAAATATAAATAGTCTGTTTTGCCAGATTGAAATCAGATAATTTTAACCAGGACATTTCTTTAGGTCGGATTAAGGCATAATGTAATATATAGCTGGCTAGTAAGAAATGTTTGTTTTCCTTTTCTAAATATTCGCGTAAACGTATCATGTCCCTATCTTCGATGCCTTCGCGCTCCTTTTTATAGCCGTTCTTTTTAATGCTTGTTATCCCCTCTGTTGCTTTAACCTTTGTGTAGGAGTGCTGCACCAAGTATCCGTCAAATGTGCTTAACCAGGTCAGATAATTGTTTCTGGTAGTGATTGAATTATTACGATCTAAATAAATATAGTCTAAAAATTCGCTGACTAACATCATGTCGAATTGATATATATATGTTATAGGCACTTTTCTTGCCTTATTCCAGGCTATAAACATACGTAACATGGAAAGATAACCGTATAATGTTTTCTCTCTTAAATTTCCATCGCTAAAAAGTTTTTGTAGATAGTTCTTATACCGTTCGCAAACATCATTGAATTTGTGGTAGGCTTTAGAATTTTCCGCTTCGATCCAAGGATTCCAACCGTTTTCCAGTTGCTTACTAAGGCGATAAATTAATCCAGAAGCAAATTTTCTTCGCTCTGTAATCTTTTCGATGTGATTCAACTTGATTTTTTTGCGGCGCATATTTCCACTTGCCGGATCGAAAGCATTAAAGCCGATGTACCATTCCTTCCCGGTGTAGAGTTTTGGGTAGGAATACCCTATTATTTCTTTAATAGAGCTGTTTTCTGATTTTGACGCAAACATTTTTTTTACATTCTTTCGATTACGAAGAATGTAGTGTTAATAATCTGCCAATTAGGGCGTTTCGCGATGTGTCCCGGTTTTGTCCCGGTATAAAATCGGAAACAGCTAATAATCATTTGACTATTAGCTGTTTATCTTACCTTTAGTTGCGGAGATCCGACTCGAACGAATGACCTTTGGGTTATGAGCCCAACGAGCTACCAACTGCTCCACTCCGCGATGTTTAACGGGTGCAAAGGTACGGCTTTTTATGGAACAAACAAATAAAAGCCATATTATTTTTGCTAAAAAATGTAATAAATGGACTAACTTATTGATAAGTAGTGTTATAACAGATATACTTTTTTTATCCTCTCCCTGTGACCAAATGTTAATAAAATGTGCGTTTTCTTGTGTGGTATGCAGAAAAGTTTTACTTTTGATTCCTATGCTGATTATCAGGATGTTATGTAGGATGTTCCTCTGCTCCGTACTTATAGCCTCGTTTGAACTTTGCAAAGATAATTGTTTGTTTTGAATTTGCAAGTAGTATTTTTATGCTTCTCTAGGTGGCTGCTTCTTTCTTAACTAAAAAAGAGGCTGAACTCAAAAAAATATTTGAGATAGCCTCTTTTCTGTTCTCGTTATGTTATTCACTTAAACCATATTCTTGCATTTTTCTTTATTTCCACCTTTGCGAACTTTCCTAGTTCCGCTACAAGTGCTTTCACTTCGTCTGCTGTTGGCTCTGGTATTTCTATCTTTCTATTGGTATTTCTTCCTAGATTGACCTGCTTGGGCTTACACCGTTTTATATATCCTACCAACTCATCTAAATCAAATTGCATCAACGGCTCTAAAGTAACATAGGTTTCTATACCCAAATCTGCAATCTTTTCCATAGCCCTTACCCTTTCTTCGATTACTGGCGAGTTGCACATCACATCTGGATAAGACCTATTGGTTTCTATAGTTGTACAAGCTACTGAACGATGGAATACTGGATGAGTTATGAACTCTAATATTCTGGAAGGATTTTTGCTTTGAAACAGATATTTGTTGGCAGCCTTATTACAACAGTCCAAAACTATTCTAATCCAGTCGCTAGGTATATCTTCTGCCCACATATCAATACTGCTTCCTACAAAAATAAAGTTCGAGCATTCAAGATAGCTGGTTAATTCAGCCGCATCCAATCTTGGAGCATTTAGACGTGAACACATTTTTTTCATATAACAATAGGTGCAACCATGAAGACATTTACCCTTAATAGGGTTCCATGTGTGTGTCACGAACTCATACATATTGCCTTTACTCTCTTTAATCATAATATATATCATTTACAGGTTATTACTTTTGTTGGGAAAGCCAGCAGGCACTACCCACTGGCTTTTTCTCAAAGGGTTATCCTTCAAAATTACCCCATAATTCAGTTAATTTCTGATTGATAATACTTTCTCTTGTATCTCCTCCAGTTTTACCCTTAGCTTTTTCGATATAGTCTGCATCTTCGTTGCTGATATTTCTGAGGAACCTCTCCATTTTGTCTGTGAAATCAGATTTTCCGTCATCGCCAGTATTGTCATATTTATATATTATCCAGTCGATTAAAATTCTGCTCTTTATGGTTTTTTCCGTGAAATGTTCTTTTGCAACTTCTATTAATCTCTTCCCTCTTTCCAAACCAGTGATATTCCTTAACTCTGGGAGAATTATACCGTTCATAGCGCAACTCATAACCTTTTTATCAAGATTTGCCTTAAAGGTCAGCCATTTCGATGCTGCCGTCAAAGAAAATCTCTTATTTACTAAATCATTCACAGCATCCAACAAGGGCAGTTCTTCGTTCGGGTTCCTCATTCTTGCCCCTTTTGCATAATCCCCGTTATTCCACGGATTAGTATCTATATTGATTGCTGACAGCATTTTAGCTATTGGCAGTTCCGTATTCAAAGCATACAATAACTTAAATTCACCTTTATAACGGTCTTGTTCATCCCGTTTCTCATTATCCGCCAAAAGTCTACAGTGTGCTTCATAGCGATGATTGGCATCCAACAGTACCAAATAATTCATAGCTTCTTCCTTTCTTACAACATTGCCTGTAGTAAAATCAACGACTTCCAGCCCTTGATTTATAGCATCAGTAGCGTCTACCACAATGGCAGGCACTAAATGCCCACATTCTCCAAGTGACTTCATCTTAGCCTTCACAATCTTTTCATCCAAATTACGATTACCGCTTAAACATGCAATCTTCTTACCTTCCTTCATTACTGAGGTTAATGTCTTTACTATATTTCTTTCCATTTAATTTTGCCGCTGCCCTGCGGACTTGTTTTGGTATCTGGCGCACCTGTTAATTTTGTGCTACAAAGATTACCCTTTAATCGAAAAACTAAAAGAAACAAAAAAATACGCATTTTCTGTTCCCCTACTAAAAGCACCACTTAATCTCTGTTTTTCATGTTATAGCCCAAAATCAGACAAAAAAATCCTGCCTACCTATTTCTTGAGTAAAGTCCAATAGAAATAGGCAGGCAGGATCACACCTAGCACGAAAAAATTCTCTTTAAAAATAGAATGAGTTCAGCCTTCTTATCTTTATATCTTTATACCGCTTTAAGATAGCCTTTAGATATTCATCGCTTTCCCTCACGCTCTCATTGCTTATGATGCCAGTAAGGTACAGGGAATGGGCGATAACCATTTTTTCCTTATCCGAAAGGTTTGCCCCTTTCTTCCTTTTATCTTTCAAATGTTCTTGGTGGTTAAAAGCGGAAATTATCATCTTGGAGAAATAGTAAGCCAAGACGGAAACGGAATCTGAACTTTGACGAGTTAAATCCACGAAGTGCCCGTTGGATAAATCAGTCAAATCGTTATTTTCCAATCCGTCGTCACAGAATTTGGCGATACAGGCTATGGCATTATTGTTATCAATCACGATATTTTTCCTGCCTATCTTCAAGGTTAGGCTTATAGGCTCGTTGAAACTAGCCCCAAGCATACCACTGCCTGCATAATTGCTATAGATTGCGTCTACAAAGTCCCTTATGTACTCAACAGGAAATTTGTTTATTTCAATCCCTTTCATGCAAATCCCCCAACTATAGTCATAGCAAAAGAGCAACAAATACCAGAATTTCTCACTATCCAAATCCAATGCTTGCAGATAGCCTTGCAGTTCTTTATCCTGCATATATTCCTCTGCTGTGAATTTATGCCGCAATTTACGTGCGTTATACCTTCCTTTAAAAATATCTGGAGCTTGCGAAACTGCCATGTAGGATTCGCCAGTATCTTCATTATAGTCAAAGTCTGGTGCATACTCTTGCGCCACTGGATATATGTAATCAAGAAGGCTATATTCTTCCTCGCTATATTGAAATGAAAAATTATCTATTGGCTTTATCATTGCTTTTTATTTGCAATGATAGTAAAAAAACGCAATCGAAGTATGGTACAAATTAAAAATTATTCATCTTACTGATTTATGGCAATACATCATCTTTACTATAAAGAATTGGCAATCTAGCGATATTTTTCAAAAGGTTCTCTTATCATTTAAAATATGCGACTTAATTCTTCTAGTGTACAAGAAGCACCTATCATTTCGTCTGGAATAGGAAGGTCGTTTCTAGTCTTACTCTGCCCAAATGCAAGATGAAATCTAAATAAAAGAGCTTCATCTATACTGCCTTCAACTAGTTTTCCATCTGTAAAGTCTTTTATTGAAGGTATAAAATCACATCTACGCAATCTATTATATGTAACTTCTATTACTTCAAATTCTCGCTTGCTTCGTAGTCTATCTACCAACTCACAAAATATTGATAAAATCTGTTCTCTATTCATTTCGCCTAACTCTTTTAGTCCAAAAGGTATCATAGTGAAGTTAGCACAGTTTTGCTTAACTCATTTATTAATTCATTTTTCATTTGTTTGGCTTATGGTAATATACCATCTTCATTATAAGGAATCGGTAATCCTTCTTCCTTCATCCTATCAAATGCTATAAAGAATTTAAACATTAGAAATCCCACGTCTTCATCTTCTACTCTATTTGTTTGCTCAATAGGTTCTATTGTGCCATTTTCAACTAGTTCTTTATACAATCGTTCTATTTGAGCATATTTACGTTGATACATCCACCCACTAACTATAAACCCTATGTGATTTAATTTGCGCTTTTTATCACTTATTTCCATAATATTGATAACTTGCCAAATATATTATTATTTGCACCAGAGTGAAAGTAATAATACCGATGAATTACTTGTGTATTAGGTAAGCCTATGACGTTCTCAAAGGTTTTCATACCATTTATTATCGCCTACAATCATATACTTCGCTTGTTTAATATAGGGAAAACGAAGTTTGTCCAATGTTGTCATTATTCGACCACTGAAACCGTATTCTTCTAATTCATCCCCAGTTTCCCCAACCTTTACTACCAATCCTACAATCCACATTCTGTTACATTTAGGACATATAAATATGTGTTCAATACCAAAAGGGACATTTTTCTGTTCCTCTAAATTAGAACGATAGCATTGGTCAACGCAAAACCGCTTTAAGGTTTTACATTTAGGACATTCTATTGTTTCAAATATAGGTTTTGTGCGCATAAAATATTTTTCTCTTATATTAGGTTCAATTACTTATGGCTTTTTAACTCCCGAATGTATTCCAATTCACCTTGAGCATATGCCTTATTAGCTTCTTCATTCAACATCTCTTTAAACGCTCTCTCTGCATCATCCAATCGTCCCATATCAATGAAAGTATATGCCCTTCGCCTTCGTAGGAAATTATGATAGCGTATAATATCATCTGTTATTTCACCTTCTTTTAGTTGTGCTAGCTGGTTAAGTTCTTCATGGATAACATAAATAGTTCTGAAATCCCTACTGTTTGCCAAGCAATTTATGTATTCTATATTATATGTAATATTATTTAGAGGACGAACTATTCCCAAATAGAATAAAGCTTTTTCCCACAATGCCATTTCTGCATAACAATACCCTATTATATAACAAGTTTGATAAAACATTCTCTTGTCATCATCTGTAATATCACCCTTTAGCCAACGTTCTCGCAAAGCATGGTATACATTCTCCAAGTAAACAATAGCATCCCAATATCTGTTTTCCTTTAAAACCTCATTACCCCAATAAAAGTCTTGCCCGATAACAGGTATCATTTGGGATGCAATACAATGTTCATTAAAGTTCAAATCTTCCCCATTGTTAAACTTTTCAACCATTCTATCATAAATCTTTTTATACTCTGCAATCCTTTGTTCTGGAGTGCTATTATCATAAGCAAACAAAACGCTTAACGCTTGTGGTTGATTTCCTGTTCTGACATAAATTTTATCTCCTTCATGGCTGAATGTTGGCAGCATAATGGATGCACGAATAAACCAAGTACCTTTACTCCCGCCACATCCTCTTAAATGCACAATGATGCTATCATTTGCTCTGCCAATAGACTTATCATCATCTTCTTTTGGAGCATAACTCTTCCTATAAGATATTGACAGAGTAACATTTTCACTATATTTATAGCCTATATCTCCATTATCATGCTTGACGAGGACGGCATCGCACAAATCAAAGTTCCAGATTTTATCTTTCCCTGTAATCAGTGTGCCTTTCTTCTCTTGTATGTTATCAGTGATTATAAATAAATCAGAAACTTCTTCCTTTCTTATATCAAAAGTCCTATTAAGTAATACCCCTAAAGTCACTTTCTCATTAGGAGTGGCTCGTAATTGATACTTCTCATTTTGATGTTGAAATCTAAACTCATTAGCCAGATAAGTTTCATTTTCCAGTCTATCAATAAAATCACCTTTTTCTTCTTCTTCTTTATCTTTAGAGTTACTCTCTGTTCTTGAAGAGTTACTAAATATTGAACTAAAAATCTTCTTCATATATCATTTAATTAAATCCTTTAACAATTACTCTTTTATTATCATGTTTTTCTTGCTTGAAATTCAAACGTATAAATTGCTCCTTTAACAGATTATGAGCTTTAAAACAATCATTCAGCATTGTTTTTAAGTAACTCTCTTTGTCTACTATTGAAGGAGTAAATATAAATATAACCTTACAATGTACCCCCATTTGCTTACTGTCCTCATCTATGGTATAGAAAGTGGAAACTATGGTATCCATATTATTTGAATTTATAGTTTCCTTTAGATACTCAACATTGGCATTATCCAAATCGACACACAGCCACCAGACATCCCAAAGAGTGATGAACTGATAATTATTATCAGCATCAATGAAAAACTCCTCACCCTGATATTTGAAAACAATTCTATCCTTATCATCAATTTTTGGCTGACATCCGATTTCTTTTAAGGTTTTAACTACTAGATTCCTTGTTTTATTATCCTCTGTATTAATAGCCGTATCTACAGCTTCATTCATTCTGGCATAATCAGACTGTTCTTGGTCTTCACCACTAAATGAATACCCAATCCTGCCAAAGAAATAAGCGGCAACGATAAGTATTATGCCTAAAACTAGCCATCCTCCCATATTATATCTGTTTGTTATTTTATTACATTGTCAACTACCTTTCTAAACACATCACCAGCCATTAATCCACCGCTAACAGGCAATCCCTTCTTATTAATGGAAACAATTATGCTGTATTGCGGATTAACAGTAGGGAAGTAGCCGCAAAACTCTGCCACATATTCCGTATTTGATTTATCCTCTGTAGTATCATCTTCCACAGATATTTGGCACGTTCCCTGTATGCCAGCTACAGATACCTTTTCTGATTTGGCGGCTCTGCCCAAACCGTATATAACATTACTTGCCAAAGCCTGTCTTAAACTGTCTATATTGCTCTTACTGGCTATCTGTGGATTGATAGTCTCTATCTCCCCTTTATAAAGAATCGGCTTTGTCATCCTGCCATTATTGGCAATCGCATTGTAGAAAGCCAGTATTTGAATCGGTGCAATACGCTGATAACAGCCTGTTGCGGAATAACCTAAAATATCCCTTTTCCACTGGGTACTATCAGGACTTAAAAACATGGCTTGTTCCAGATTATCAATACCCCTTATCTGTGAAGGCTCTCCGTAAGACATTTTTCGGAGTTGTCTATAAAATTCTTTTGGTGCTTTTCCGTATGCCTTTTCAACTTCTATAATGGTGCTGATATTGGAGTTTGACATGATACCCTGTGCTACGGTCAATTTACCCCAACCTCCACGTTGCCAATTCGCATCCTTCACAATATTACCTTTATAAAGCCTTTGTCCTATCTTGGTATCTAAGGTATCCGTGTATTTCACTTTGCCGCTTTCCAATACCGCCAACAGGGACACACAGTGCATCAGTCCTGTCTCTTGGGAAGGGGCTAAATCTGTCGCCTGTTGGAATGTACTGTCAATAGCCACTATTGCCTTCACTTCACCTGTTTGTACTTCCATTACAATCGCTTGTCCGTAAAGGGCACTAATCTCTTTCATTTTATCTTTTAGTATTTCCGCAACCTTTGCCTGTAAAACAGTATCAACGGTTGATACCTCTTTCTGTGCCACTCCCTGTTTTCTGTTCTGGCATGATAAAACAGTCGTGGCAACCAACAGCATATAAACCAATTTCATTTTCATATCCCTTGTCTTTTAATGTATTAATAATCTTATAGTTCGGTTTAACGTATCGTCCTCGATTTCTTTGAATAAGATGGCTTTACTTGCAGAATCATACCGTAAATCGAAGTGGACGATATTGTCTATCGTTATCATGTTGGTACTGTCCCTGTATTCTTTAGGGAAAAACTCATTGTGGTATTTCATCATGCCATTCTCAAAACTGCCTATCTGTATGTTTCTTGCCAACCCGCTGCCGCTATATCTTAGGCTACTGAACAGAAGGTAATACCCTTTTCCTTTTATTTCAACAGGCTTTACATCATAGAAATACTGGTATTCACTCCCCAATGAATTGTGTCTTATCCGCTCTGATGAATCACGATACTGTATATAGCTTTTATAAGAGCGCATAGTTCCGCCCATGCAATCATCATAGCTGTATATTCTAAAGGCATTATCTGGTGCTTTCAGGATGCTTATCCGCTGCTTTAATTCCATGAATGTATTCTTATATGTAAGGGTATCATCCAGATACTTTTGCAATGCCGAATCAAACCTGTCAAGGTACAACTCATTTGCAAAATGATATGCAAGGCTGTCATACAGACAACTCAAAGCACTGTCTATTCCAGAAAAGGAGTTGTGATACTCCACGACATCCTGTTCTGCCCGTTTTGCTTGAACTGCACTTTCATGCTGCCTATTCTCACTACAGGCTAGAAAACCTAATAGAAAAATCACAAATATGTAAGGGCGTATCTTATTCATTTTTTATTGTAAAAGTAAATGGTAAAAAGGATATGGGGAAGTTTTTCGAGACGGCTTGTATAAAATGCCGCCAGTATTGTATGAAACGGCACAAGGCTGTGCTTACTTCTTTCTGAAAACAATATAGTTCATTGCAGGTAAAGGCTTGCGTTCTCCATATTCATACACTTGTCCGTTACTAGCGTTCCTATAAAACCTATAGGCATCCCCACCTACGAGATACAGGGCATCTGTAATACCTATATCCGCAAGTGCTTCTGAAAAGTCATACAATGATTCACGATTGATACTTTCAATGATGTATAAATCATCATCCTGCTTGGCTAAAGCCCTGCGTATGGCTTTACCTTTCAGCCTGTTTTCCTGCTGTTCTCCATTTGCAACTAGCGCATATTGCCTAAAAAAATATCCTTTGTTACTTATACAGTAATCTTTCACATCGTCACTCATGGAATTTCCCAGTGATATATTACCGTTGATAATGGCACAATATCCTGTTTTCTTCTTTCCTGTAGCCAGTTGTTTCCCTTGCAAAATAAAGTCTCCAACTATCCCCTTGTTGTCCTTTCTAATATCTGTCACCTGTGTGACAAGAAGTACTGCCGTATCTTTCCTGCTTGGCAATTCCATAGACAACTCCGCTTGCAGGTTTACCAATGAATAAATTCTTAAAGGGACATCGTTTATTGAATCTTCATTGATTTCTATCATACTAATTTCGGAAGGGAAACGGCTTTCCTGTATTGTTTCCTCTTTCAATCTGGCTATATCCGTATCACCTTCATTTACTACAGTTTTGGATATAAGCAGATACATCACCGCTATAGTAGTGATAATAGTACATACAGCTAGTAGTATTACCCACTTCTTGCATACCTTCTTAGGCTTAGTACCCAGTACTTGTATTTCATCTTCTTCGTTCCGTTTCATCATCATTTAGTAATTTCGGTTTCCAACAACAATTTCAGTTGCCTTAATGCTTCTTTGGATGCGGAAAGCGTAAAGGCTTGGTTGAGTGCCATATCCGATAACACGAGCAACTGCTTGCCCATGTTTATCTTATATATATACTCTTTATTGATAATAAGGCTTTTGCCTATACGTATGAATGTACAGGCATCCTCTTTCAGTTGCGTCTCAATGATTTTCTGGAAGTGGGAAAGGTTAAAGGTGAACAGGTGTTCTGTCTTGTCATGCAAGACCATAGTAGAATAATTCCCGTCAGAAGAGATATAAACGATACGTTGGGGAAGCACCCTAACCAATTCGTTCGTGGATGATATGATTATCTGTCTCAACATTTGGGAATTACTTCTTTAGATATTACTATTTTACATTCTCAAGTTTTCCAACAATTCCTCCAGTGCTATCTCCATATCCTGTAGCGGTAACAGAAAATAAACTATTACTATGTTCAATGAAAGTAATACGTGAATTATCCGTACATTCTAATATTAGTTTTCCGTCATGGTTATCTATTACATTTATTATTTCCATTGTATTACTTTCTTGGGTATCGCAATTAATAGATATAACAGTCGTATCAGTGACAACCAATTTCATGTTGACTTTTATAGGTTTAGTTTGAAATGTTTGATTGGCAGCACTAAAAGAGTTGAAGGTGTGGCTTCCTTTTACTCTATCAAATATACATTTTGTTGTATTATTAGAATTACAACTTAATAGTATGAAGATTAATAGCAAATATAAAATCTTCTTTGTTCTCATAATGTGTGCATTATGAAGTTATTCTAATGATGCTTTGAGCCTTATTGTATAAAGTTATATCGCTAGCCAATTGCTTTTCTATATTGACTGTTTCATCCCATATTTTTAAAGCAATAAGTGCTCCCATCCTTGTTGACTTCTGATTAAATCCAAACCATGTACTTCCCAGCGTTGCAACAATCTTAAAATCCTCTGCATTAGGAGCTAATCCATATTGAATAGACTTTCTGCATAATTCGTTCAATTTAGAAGCCTCTCTAATCTTATCATATAAATTATCATATTGTATTCTTCCCTTCTGATAGATAAATTCATTTTGGTGGCGTTTAAAAAAATCATCAAACATGGTAGTAGGTGCCAAGCATTCATTCATTGTGTAATAGGTTGATTTTGATTCAACCTTTTTCTCTTCTTTAATAAAAAGTTTCCAATATCTGTCATTTTTATAATCATTAAGGTAGCAAGATTCAACATCTAGTTTACAGCTAGAAATGTCAACATCTTCAAAAGTCATTTCATCTATCTGGGGTGGCAAGCCTTTACAATATATTGCTGCTATTTTCTTACAACCAACAAAAGCATCCTTACTGATATTACGGACATTCTTTCCAATCGTTATTCTTTCCAGATTTGTACATCCCGAAAATGTTCCTTCTTGAATTTGAACAACATTATCAGGTATTTCTATTCGATTCAATTTTTTACATCCACTGAAAGCATATTTTCCAATATTATATACACTATTTGGAATTTTTACTTCTTCTAAACCTTCACAGTCATAGAAACAATAATCTTCCATGTCTTGAAGCATTGGAGATAATAATATGGTTTTAAGATTTATACATTTATAGAATGTACTTCTTCCTATTTTCCTTGTTTTATTTCCTAATGTTACGCTTTTCAGTTTGGGACAACAGAAGAATAATTTATCTCCAATTTCTTCAATTCCATTTCCTATGGTTATATTCTCTAAGTTCTCCCATTGATAGAAAAACCCTTTTTCAATATAGGTGATAGAACTGGAAATATCTATATTTTTGATTTTATGCTCATCTCCTTTAAAGGAGCTTTTATTCATAGCTAAATACTTATCATTGAACTTTATAGAAATAAACGGTTTTTCTATATTTCTCCAATCATAATAAGTGATACAATCATTATAAACGACAGATAATAAACTAGGGCATTGTTTTATTTGAATAGAAAGAGCCTTGTAATTCATTGTTGTTTGAACTTTTTCTAATAGAGGACAATTTTCAAATTGAAAGACAGCCTGTTCACCCACTTTAATTGATACTAGTTTTTTAAAATCATCAGCAAAAGAATAGAAAGAATCTACATAACATTCGTCCATATGAGTTGTTTTGGGCAAAGTCAAATACTGAATACCAGAATCAGCAAATGCTCCGATATTCAAACTATACATATATTCGGGAAGAGAGAACGATTTTATGTTATAACAATAGCGAAATGCGAAAATATCAATTTGCTGTAAACTACGGGGAATATTAATTTCCCTCAAATCAGTACATCCTTCAAAAGCTGATATTTCAATACGGTCAATATTATCGGGTAATACTATTTTGAACAACCTATTACAACCTTCAAACATATGTGCACTAATTGTCCTATCCTTGGTATAGTGATTACCTATGAAAGATTGAAATCTATCTTCGGACATTAAATCAGTGTAGTGTATAAAATTAAGTGTTTCATTGTAAGTGGTGTATCCATAAGCTCCACCCGTTGAAACAAATGCTACATCAGCTATGTCTAAAATGGTTAGATTGTATTTTTGAATAATCTCACGAACAACTATTATATCATCTCCGTTTAAATAACCAGATAACTTTAAGTAGTGAATAGCTTCTTGGGAGTATCTTTTTATCTCTTCTTTTAAAGTGCCTGCTTTTTGAATATTGATAAAAATAGGTATCATAGTCTTATTATTAAAGTTTGTATCAAAGATATACGTTTACTTTACGATGATGCTTGGTATAGAATAGTATTGTATGAAATACTATCTGTGTTGTACGAAATGGCATTTGTAAGAGATTTCTTTTATTTGTCTCAAATATAATTATTATAAATTACATCTCAACAAACTTTTTACCATAAAAATGCCTAATGTGTCGCTTTTTATAACCATAGGCTACATTAGAGCAGGTGAA
>OLZE01000311.1_pt1 | contig 36129 bp, 9 predicted proteins | sample 1674091 | NCBI WGS metagenome assembly OLZE01 (sample SAMEA103958143, study PRJEB25191) | human gut metagenome | biome: human-associated habitat [ENVO:00009003]; feature: intestine environment [ENVO:2100002]; material: feces | place: Germany | collected 2013/2015
CTCCAATGCTGGATGTTATCAAATCAAAAGAATTAGTCCAAGTATTTAGTGCTAAGTCATCTGGAGCTTTAATACTAGTAGTTGAACTAAAGACTTTCGATACATTTAACCTCATTAGAAAGTATTCATGTAATGATGAATCAAAGGTTATTAGTGTAGAATTTTCTGGAGAAACTACTGGAGTATTCAAAGGGACAACTAAAAACAATCCTGATGAAGTAGGATTAATTGAAGCTGATTCCTCTTCTGTTCAATCTACTATTGTTAAGAGTGGTAAAACAGGCAAAACCCAATACAAGATTATGCCAGCTTGCCCTTACGGAGTTCTTGAAAGGATGGCTAAAAGTGGTACTATCGACTTTGACGCTATTAGAACTAATTCGGAAGTACTAGGAGAGTGGCGTTTTTATGTTACTGATACGTATCTAAAGATAGGTTGGGGATATGACTATTACAACCTTAATGAGGATTCTGATATAGAAAAGATAGAGTTTACATTTATAAGCCTTACTGATTCAGCTAATGCAAAAGATGCCGCTAACTTAAATGGTTCCTATAAATATGCAATTTCTAAGGAGTATTATAATGGAAGTTTCGAAGAAATCATTCCATTTGATGATAGTACAATACAGAAGAATTGGATTTATATAGTCAGAATTGATAGATATGTGGCTGGCGTTAAAAAAACTGTAGGATATAAACTAGTTTACACTGGAGGTTATTTCAATGAGTTTTACGAAGAAGTGCCAGACTTCAATACTGGTTTACCTAGTGGAAGTGCAAGGCAGAAGGTATTGCTAGAAGTTAAGAGTGAGGTAAATTCATCAGTGAAAAAGGTAGGAACTCCCTCTTTAACATTGAAGGCAGGAACAGCTACATCACACTCTTCTATTCCAAGGGTAAATACATCCCAATTTATTTCAGAAGTGCCCTCATTAGATACGGACGTATCAAACTATAAATATGAGGTAGGTAAGACTGGAACTTACGAAGTTAAAGTAACACCTGCAGCTGGATATGATTATGATAAGAAGATGTATGCTGGTACTCCTGATGCTAAAATTGTTGATAACTATTTTGGAACTACTCCAAGTGTGTCTTCTTGTGATTTTGACCATTCAGAAGTAACTACTAATAACAATTCTACTCTGACTGCCAGTATATCAGACCCTAAATCTCAGATAGCTACTAGGTTCTCCTGGACTAATAATCAGTTAGTAGGTCAGCTATCTACTACTAGATATATTTACTCAAACGCTGGAGCTGTAGCTTCCAAAACCTTTAGTCAGGAAGTACTTGACCAAGCATATAAACCATCTATGGACTTGACTCAAAAGGAGAAGTTATTCTCATTTGGAGAAGAGAATGGTAATCTTAGATGTGTACTTGCTAGTGATAAGAATATGGAATATAACTGCTCTGTAACTGCTAGTGGCGCTGCTGTAGGTAGTGGTCAGAATAGTGGCGCTGGAGTTGATGATACAGGACTCCAAACCAGCTTATCGAACATGGGTAACGGTACTGTAGGTATATTCGGAGGTAAGGATGGAGATAGTGCTTCATTATGGTACAATGCTACAAGGAGGACATACAATGGTTGGAGTTGTAGTAAGAATGAGGTTGATGGAGGAGATAACTTTCTATTTGCGACATGGAAAGACACAAGCGGAGTTCATCATCCAGTTAATCTTGCTTCTAGACGTACTGAAAGTACTTCAACAAGTAGTGGAAACCTCATTAGGGTAGATAAGATGGTTAGATGCCTACTTAGTCAGCTGTTAATACTTCAGAAAGGAAACAGAACTGTTTATTTTGTAGGTCCAAATAATCTCGACTATGTATACCATGTAGCTTCTGATACCTTATGTACTATAAATATTAATATTCCGAATGGTGGTACTAATGTGGATGTAAATTTCTATTTGGGAGGTGATACTACTCCTATAGAAACTCACATGACAAGATGGATGGCTGCTGTAGAAGGGCTAAATAATTACCTACCTATATTTAATATCCATAAGAATCAGTCAATGTCTACCGTAGTTTCTATTGGTGATGATTTGGACTATTCTAAGGATGCTGACATTCTTAACTGTTACACTAATGCATACTCTGCATATACTATAACTTCTGATTCATTGTCTGGAGTAGATAAGGGCAAGATTTATATTGCTGATTCTAGTGTTGGTTACACAGTAAATGCAGATGGTAGTATAACATTCAACTCTATAAAGCCGAAAGCCTTATTTGTTAAGACTATGATTGACTGGACGGGTAGCACCTGGACGTTTGATAGAACATTTAATGATGTATTTGTCACTTCCTATGCGTATGAGAATCTATCTGGAGAAATACCTGATGGTTACTATAATGAAATCTTAGTTAAGACGTTAGATACTCGTCTAGGAACTTGGAAGAAAGGTAAAGATAGTCATGCTCCAGATTTGGCAGTGAATGTTCTGAAGAGTAATAAATCTATATACACATAATATGAATTTCAAATCACTAAGTGGTAAGGTATTAGACCTTGACTTAGGATTGAATCAACTTCAACAAAAAGGAGCTTTAGTGTATGAGTACAATCCTTTAAGAGTACTCAGAACCAATGAAGATATAGTAGAAGATGGAGTAATTCTGTATCCAAAGGGCAGTTTAATTAACTTAGATACAGAATTACTTAGCTTCGACTTAAACCATCCTATTGATATTGTAACACAGCAATCTTATGATGGTTCAGTAAATCTTATCCTTAATGATGGAAGTAACTATCCTAAGCTAATAAACACAAGATTCTCATCTACAGGTATGAATACTTATCAGATTGTAGACAGAGAAGGAGATAATGACACCAATATATACGATATAGATTCCTTTGAGTCTGATATATCTCTTTATAAGAAAACTAATAACATAGCCAATCTTACATTTATGGGATTGAATACCAGTGGTAATTTAAGAGTTGGTAATTATGTGTTTTACTTTAAGTTATCAGATTCAGATGGGAATGAGACAGATTTTATAGCTGAGTCAGGCATAGTAACTTGCCATGTTGGTAATTTGAATGACCCATCCTCTATACAAGGTGGAATTAGAGATGAGAACAGTTATAAATCAGCTTCATTCTTGTTAACTAATATAGATTCATCTTATAATAATGTAGTAGTCTATTATACAAGGAGTACATCAGATATTGATGGAAATGAAATGACTACCTCATTCAAGATTATGAAACAGTTTGCTGTATATAACAATGTAGCTAAGATTAGTATTACTGGATTTGAAACGGTTCAGGCAGTTAGTATCAACGATATTAATGTGGCTTACAATGTGGTTAATAGTGCAGTTGCACAAACTACTTGTCAGAATATGTTATTCTTGGGTAATGTAGCTAATCCAGACATTGAATACAAGGAGCTTACTGACCTATCTCTGCATTTTCTACCTGAATTGAATGTAGAGAATAACATAGGTAGGGTAGATAAGGACTATAAGGATGAATCAGGACAGTATGAATATTATAATGTGATGAACATCTATAATAGATTAGGATACTGGAATGATGAAATATATAGGCTAGGAGTAGTATATATCCTTAATGATTATACATTATCTCCAGTATTCAACATTAGAGGTGTTAGTAGATTAACTGTACCTGGAGACCCAGATAGAATACCTTGGGAAGACTATCCTTTGTTTAAGGAAGGATTTGACCCTAATAGTACTACTAATATAGCTGTTATCCAAGCAAATAGGGAATACATTCCTATCAATAAGGAAACAAGTAAGTTAGACAGTCAGAATGAGAACTCTAAGGGTGTAATCAAAATTAAGTATAACGGCAATCAATTAGCTGAGAGTGGTACAATTCCTATCGGATTTGACATTAAAATCAGTAAAGACGCTGTTAGAGAATTGAAGAGATATACTAAAGGATTCTTCTTTGTAAGACAAAAGAGAATACCTACTACACTAGCTCAGGCTGTAACCATAGGATTAGAGAACACAAGTCATTTACCAGTTCTTCCATCTGGAAATGATAAGTATAGGGTAGAGAGATTCTTGGATAATGATGGAGTTCTAACACATGACTTTGATAGAAGGTGTGAAGACATCGAAAAGGATAATGTATTAGAAGGATATGCAGCTCTATGTCCAGAATTTGAATTAAGGCAGTCTTATTTTAATCAGCTATTTACTGGTACTCAGTTTGAGGTTAAGATGGCTAAGTCTCAGTTTAGTAAGAAGTACTTTGATAGAAGTGGTACGCATTTCTACAATCTGTCATATACTACTAATGATTCTACCCAAGATGAAACATATAACATTATGGCTATTGGTGATAATGTTAAGGCACTAAAGGGTAAGAAACAACTATTTAGTGCTAGAGCTGGAGAAGCAGAAGAAGCATGGAGAGTTTCTTACTACAACTACACTAATAAGTCTTCTAATGCAAGGAATCTATTAAGAGGTAGTTGGGGACCCTATATAGGCTTAGAGGGTTATAATACTAATAAGATGAGTCTTATTGATATTAAAATTCCTAACTATGAGGAGAACCTGTTAGACACGTACTTCGAAATCAGATATGAGGATTCCTCTGCTTTCTATGCAATCTGTAACAGAATGTTGTGGGATGATTTGGATGAAGATGAGAATACTATGATAGCTAAAAACCTATTTAGAGGTGATTGTTATATAGGTAACTATACACACAGAATGTGTAGGAACTTCCAGGACTCATCAGCTCCTATCAATGATGATATTGTAGACCAAATGTCGTGGAAAGACAATTATACTATTGGAGATAGTGAGAAAAATGGTAAAATCAATAGAGGTGATGTTAATGCTATTAAGATGGGACACTGGGTTACTATAAAAGTATGTAGCAATGTTAATTTATCCATGAGAAGCATTGATATGTCTTATACTTCTGAATTGGGGCTTACTGGTAAAGCTAGAGGGTTCTATCCATTACAAGCCATGTCAGTAACTGGAGAATCAAAAATACCTGAATCATTTGTTACAAATGCTGGTATTAACAGCACAACATCTGATAAGTATTATTATGAACTACCTAATGTTCCAGCTATTAAGAATAAATTTCATATTAGAGTTATGTACTCTGACATTAATGTAAATGACTCATTCAAAAATGGATATAGAGTATTTAAATTAACTCATTATAGGGATTATCCTCTAACCTATGGTAGTATTGTAAAGCTGGTTGAATGGTTTGGTAACATTATCTGTGTATTTGAACATGGTGTTGCTTTGATACCAGTCAATGAAAGAGCCGTTGCAGGGGAAGGTGCAGGCGGAAATATCTTCATAAACACCTCTAACGTGCTGCCAGAGAATCCAAAAATGCTTAGTGATACATTCGGTACTCAGTGGGGTGAAAGTGTCATAAAAACTCCCTATTACGTTTATGGGGTGGATACCGTTGGGAAGAAGATTTGGAGAACTAATGGACAGACCTTTGAAGTTATCTCAGATTTTAAGGTACAGAAGTTCTTAAATGATAATATCTCACTTACTGAGAAGGAAAAGACTCCTATTATTGGTATTAGGAACGTAAAAACACATTATAACAGGTTTAAGCAGGATGTAATGTTCACGTTCTATGATGATATTAATACATTAGAAGAGAATGTTTGGAACTTATGTTATAATGAAGTTATGCAAAAGTTTGTTACATTCTACTCATGGGTGCCATCATATTCTGAAAATATTGATAATATATTCTTTAGTTTTGACAGAGATACATCTAAGACTATTACAAAGCTAACTTCTAACTATCCTCTTATTGGTATGCAAGGAGGGGCAATAGTTGATAATGTACTAACAGTTGTAGACGGTAAGGCAAAACTGGGAAATCTTCAATTAAATCTAGATATTAGTGGTTCTAGTATTGAATATAGCATTGCTGATGATAGGGTTAGAAACAAGTTCTTTATTACCAATGGTAATCAAGTATCTGTTAATGCTAACTCTGTAGGAGATAGTAGATGGACAATACCTATTAAAGCTGTTGTTTATAATCAGGGAACTGACTTAGTTGAAGGTGAAGTTAAGAACATAGTAAAAACATTATATTCTAATGTAACTGTAGTTACTAAGATGAGATATGATTTACTTACTACTTCATTCTGGAAACATGGTCAAGCTGGACTAATGACTACTAAGAAACCTATTAGTTCTTGCTACTGGTATGGAAAACAACATCCGTTTGAGTTTGAATTTATTGTGGTTGATAATCCATCTGTACATAAAATCTTCAATAATCTGCAGATTATAAGCAATAAGACTCAACCTGAATCCTTCCATTTTGAAGTTGTCGGAGAAGTATATAACTTTGCCAACGATAAAAGGAATGCTTATTTTAGGCAAGAGGCTACTAAACATCTATACCAATACAATGGTGCAGATATAGTTTATAATCACGACTACTTGGATATTATACCCGAACAAAGAGACATATTATACAGTACTACTAAGTATAAAGATATGTCAATTATGTTCCCACTATTCTATTCAAGGGTAGATAGTCTGAATGAAATTGAAGACCACTATCAGTCTGTAACCTCAGCAGGTAGGGACTACCAATACATATCTGGTTCAGAAATTGTGCATGATAAACAACTAAATGAATTTAAGATAGCTACTCATATCAAAGCATGTCCTTTTAAAAAGAGATATTTACAAGAGATAACTCAAGATAGATATAGCTCACTTATAGCAGCTGGATATACGAATGTGCTAGTTCAAAATGGTAAATGGTATGAAGTTATGGAGTATGGTAGAATCAATGGTAACATGGACTACTTAGAAGATAAGTGGGATATTCAAATACCATCTATAACTTACTGGGCTAAGAATGAATTAGCTTGGACTGTTAAAGACAAGGATGGTAATACTTATCCCCCTCTTAACCTAGTTAATAATCCATTACCAGAGAGTATGACTGCTCTTAACATTACTAGTGATTCTGATATTCCATCTGAATTAAGAGACCGAGGTTATAGTGCTAATTTCTTGTCATTAGATGTTAATAAATGGTCTAATGAAAGGAAAGAGACTAGAATTAGGGATAAATATGTAAAGATTAAGGTGAGGTATACTGGTGATGAGTTAGCTATAATAACAGCTTTAAAAACATTATATATTGTAAGTTATGCGTAAACGTATACAGAAATATCAAAATTCAGGGGTATTAACAGGGGGGAGTAATCTAACTCCTCCTTTACCTCAACCTGCTAGTCTTACATCTATGATTCAGACTCCTTCATTTCCCACTACCCTGGAGCTTCCAGATAGTGTAAAACAATGGAACCAGAATCAAGCCTCTAAGATACAGAGAGCATACACAAAGAAAGCTAATCTTAATAAGGGGTTTGGTATTGCGGGAAGTATAGCTGACGTAGCTGGAAGTTTAATTCCAAAGACAGAGCAATCAGCTCTTACAGAAGGTCTAAATCAAGGTTATGATGCTGCTGCTAATGCTGTATCTGCTATACCTGGAGTTGGTACTATTATAGGAGGTGCTATGAAGGTAGGTGGAATGTTATCAGACGGATTAACTGCGTTGGGAGTAGGAACAGACCAAATGACCACAGCTGATAAGATACTAGATAGTAAGTTTCTTAAACTAACTCCACTCGGCTTAGTTAATGCTATTGGTGCTAAGAAAGCTGATACTATTACTAAGGACAACGAGGCATTTGAACAAGTAGGTTCATCCTATGGGGGAACTCTTGATACAGTAGATAATGCCCTTACTAAGAGTGGTAAGAAATATGGTTTGTTTAGTGGTAGGGCTAGGAATAAAGCAAATGAACAGATACATAATGCCCAAATGCAACAGACAAAGATGGGTAATATAGCTGATGAAGCACAAATGGCTTTTCTAGCTTCTAATAATCCATTACTAGGATTAGGTACTCAATTACAACTAAATGGAGGTTATCAGCAAAGTGCTGTAAGAGCTGGTAAATCTGGACTTAAAATGGATAGAGAATTTGCTAAAAGGGTGGTTAAATTATCCAAAGGTCAGAAGGAGAAGAGGAAGAAGATTCAAGAAGAGGTTAGAATGGAGGAAGTAGCTGGATTCCAAAAGGGTGGAAGTGTAGATGCTATAACAGGAGCTGCCCCTAAAGTTACTTTTGAATCTTGGTATAATATGATTCCAGAGGATAGAAGAGATACTACTTCTTATAATCTTAGAAGGGCTTTCGAACTAGCCCCAAGGGAGGAATTGGAAGCATGGAGAACATCTAGTATATCTGATTTAAAAGCTGGGAAGAATCACCTAAATTCGGTATACTTAAACCCTAAAACTGGAATTTATGAGTTCATGAAGGCTAAAGACCATCCAACTCTTAAATACGAGTTGGATTGGTACAACTCTAATGACCCAGAAGCTGTCCAATTTAGGAATAACTATGACTTAGATAAGTCTGGAGACTATTATAGATATGTTCCTAAAAAATTTAAAAATGGTGGAGCTGTTAATGTAATACCAGACGGAGCATTACACGCTCATAAGCACCATTTAGAGGATGTAGATGGAAAGTTTGAGGAAGTAACTACTAAAGGTATTCCAGTTATTACTGAGGAAAAGGGCGGTGATATAAAGCAACACGCTGAGGTAGAAAGAGAAGAAATCATCTTTAATCTTGATGTTACTAAGCAATTAGAAAAGTTAATGCAAGATGGTTCTGATGAGGCTGCTATTGAAGCAGGTAAGTTACTTGTACACGAGATTCTAGAGAATACAGTTGATAACACAGGATTATTAAAGACAGTTGAGTAATGAAAATTGAAATAGGAGACAAGGAATATAATGTGACTTGTGCTAGAACTGAGGAGGAAAGAATCAAGGGATTACAGGGAGTCACAGAACTAAAAGATGATGAGGGTATGCTATTCTTCTTCGAAGAACCTCAGACTGTAGGATTTTGGATGAAAGATACTAAAGTTCCTTTAGATATTATCTTTATTAGTGAAGATATGGAAGTAATATCAGTATATCAGGGAGAACCTGAGAATGAGAATATAGCCGAAGAAGATAATGTTAAGTTTGTATTAGAGGTTAATCAAGGCTCTGGAATTGAAGAGGGAGATGAACTCGATATTGAAGAGGATGGGGAATTGCCTAAGATGAAGGTAATTGCACCTGATGGTTCTACTCAAATGGAATTAGAGGGTGGGGAGAGAATCTTTAGTAGAAAGAATACGAGAACATTAATTAGAATGGCTAAGAGGGCTTCTAAATCTAAAGAAGATAAAGATTACAAAGCATTAGGTAAGAAGATGTTTACTTATCTAAAGCAACAGGACGAAAGAGAACCTGAATATGTAGAAAAGAAGGATTAAGAAAAAAATAAGGGCGATACCAGTGAAATTAATCACCAGTATCGCCCTAATTGTTTATATGAAGTAGTTTTCCTTCATTATGTTTTTTACTTTTTCAATAGTATCATCTAAATTATCATTGGTTATAATATAGTCAAAGTCCATATAATCATCCAATGCGGTTTCAGACGGATGGTTATCCACGTATCCTGTGTCCCTGTTCACCCTTATTAATATACCACCATGTTCTCTGATAGCATCTGCTTCAGACGGAAATCTTACATCCGTTACAACCCAAAAGTCATCTTCTAAGGAATAGTTGGAAAACAAAGCATCTACCCATACATTAGGGCTAATGTTTCTTCCGACCTCAGTTCCAAACTTCTGTAGTAATTCTCTATATGTATAGAATCCTCCCTCTGGCTTAGCAATAGTACTATCTGACATTTTGAATATATTATCTTCAAAAGCTTCTACCTTTACATCAAGTATTACAGCTAAAGCTTGTTTTAGCTTATCTGCAAATGCATGTTTTACCCATCTTTCATCTAATGCTTTAATTATTTTGCATATAGTATCTTTACCACACTGTTTCTTACCAGAAATTCCTATTAACATTATCCTATTCTTCCTTAGTTGGGTCTATATAATCCCAGATTGGCTTAGTAGCTCTAGTAGCTGCCACAGTATTAATTAAACCCTGATACAAAGACTTATCTCCTGATATTACACTTGAGAATGTATCTACTGTTCTGTTAAGCGTTTCAAATGAGAATGGAGTCCATTGTGTTCCTCGTCCAGCAATAGCATCAAGGAAGTTAAAGTCATAAGCAGAGTTGGTAAGTATCTTACTACCAAGAGATAGAGTTGTGTTTATTACAGCATCATTCATGGTATCATTACCTCTCTCCTTAATATCATCCTTAACAAATTCTGCCAAAGAGCCACTGACTACTGCCCCAACGAATAATAACATGAACAAGTCATAGAACAATTGACGTAAATTAGACCTATACGCCCTTCTAAGATTCTCATCTTCGTTATTCCAGATGTCATTAGTCATTAGTTTCCATCCCTCTCTTATACTACCCTTTTTATAAGAACCTACTACTAAGTCATTTAAAACCTTAGTAAAGGTCAATAAGATACCTTCCTCAAATCGTCCTTCCCATTTATAAAATGGAAATCCTGTATCTTCAGTAGTTGCTTCATCTGTAAGCTGTCCCTTATCATCTAATTTGTGGTAATACTTTTGACCATTCTCTTCGTAGTGGACTAGTCTACCCTGTAGTTTTATACCTTCAGGGGCTAGATATTGATTCTTCTTAGAAGACCAATATGTACACATTTGGAAGAATAGACCTCCAATCAGAGTACTTTGAAACATAGATTTCTTCTCATGAGAATAATATCCATATATAGAGTCAGCTAAAGCCTTATGGCTCTCCGACTGTTGAACGGTGTATGCCTTTGGTAGAGCATCACCCACCCTGAATAATGAACCATCTGCATTCCTAGTATGCTCCTTAACTAACTGGTGTGCCATAGTGTAGTACAGTGCTTCTTGCTTCTTGTAATCAGGACTAGACGTATTACCATTAGCATATGCACTAAATCTACTATCCTTCTTCCAGTCATAAATTAATTTACCATTCACCACAGAGTGCGCTTCCCAACATCCGTCACCTCTCATTTGTGCTCCGAATATAGTCATTCTGTTATAGAAGTCAGGTCTTGATGCAAATCTAAATGCTGAAGCCCAAAAGTTCCATATACCTGCTTGGTCTGACTTTATCTTATCAGCATAAGTATTCATGTCCATATCATTAAGACCATATTGTTCATTTAATAACTCTGACATGGATTTGGTATTACCATAATGGATAGCATCAGCTATAGCATACTTATAAGCCTTAGTCATATTCTCCTTAGTAAAAGCTAAACCTCCATCTGGTTTTCTTATTACCAATGATATATCCTTCCAGATTCCATCTAAATGCTGATACATTTGAACTGGAGAGAATGCTAATGCAATCTTTGATGCAAATCCCATCAATCCTCCAGTTATTGCAGCTAAAGGTTTACGGTCGTCAGAAATTAGAGACTGATTAAATATCTTGTTTCTAACGTAATCACTTAAATACTTTAAGTCATCTTCAAACTTATCATTCAGAATAGTACCCATGTCACTTAAATGGATAGCTAGAGCTTGGAGTGATGGAAAGATTTCATCTAAGTGTTCCTTAGCTGAGTATGCAGTAATATGTTTGAGTAACAGGGTTTCAAGGTTTGCTTCAAAGAACTCTGGCTTCCTGTCCTCTATTAGACTTAGTCGTATCTCTGAACCCTTTTCACCAATATCAAATGAGTTAGTCATTTCCCACAACTCACCCTTACGGACTTTCTCAATTTTAACGTCAGTTGGGTCTAAGAAACCCTCTACCTTTGTTTTAGCCCTTTCTACAGCCTTCTTTGGATTCCAATCCTGGAGCTTGTCTTTTATTGCAGATAATAGTCCCTTACTTGAGGCAATAGATGTAGCATTACCAGCGGCTAGAGGCAGCCTGTAATATCTAACATCACCTGACAACCTTAGTTCCTCTAATTCCTCCTCAGTCATATTCTTAAATCTGTTGGAATTAACTGTTTTAAGAAAATACTTCAGAAATTTCCTCTGCGCCTCAGATAGCCCAGTTGTCGGGTCGTCTGGATTCTTTAGTAGTATATCACCATCATCTGTATATACTATCATATCTCTGTATAGAGTAGCCTGATTACCTATTGTCCTTTCCTTTAAATAGGTAAAGTTCTGGTCCTTCTTTAATTCATTGACTAAATTCCTGATTTCTCCCTGAGACCTATTTACGGTATCCCTAATATTCTGATAAGCCACAGTTACTAGAGAGGTCAACTTATTTAGGATAGGACTCTTCATATTACCAGGATTATCAAGATATGTACCTTCCATACCAGCTTTCCATACATAAATTGATTCTAACCACTTATCATGGTCACTAAGCTGCTGTCTGAAGTCAAGACCGTCTATTTCACCAATAGCCATTTCTAGCATCCTGTATACTTGAACGTGAGGCATACCTATTACATCATCGTTAGGTCTAGTATCATTAACGTTAGGAAATGCTTCCAAAAACTCTTTTCTAAGGTTAAGAAGCTCTAGTCTAAGCTGAGTTGGGTCTCCAATGCAAGCATCTAGAGCACTGGTAGATTCAGTAAACTTTCTCCACTTCTTGTTTATCTTAGTATCATCCTTAACATTAGATATAATCTCCCTAAACCTGTTATAGAATATATCATACCTATTTGCCATCTTAACAGCAGCATTTCTCCCCTTCATATTATTTACGCCAATAGGAGACAGCTTATCCAACTCATTGAAGCAGTATAACAGCTGTTTATTGTCTGCAGATATACCCTCCTCTCTGAATGGGTTATATACACTAACTTCTCCTACTATAGCATTCTCCTCAAACAGGCTAGGTAAATTATTAAGCACTAACATAGCTTCCATCAGTTCTATATTACCATTAACGCTTTCCATCATCAAAGAATTAGGTTTATTCTGTGATATAATGTCACTTTCGAATGCTCCAGTAAGACCATGTCTTCCCTTTACTAACTCTCTAGACCTTTTTAGCATTGATGTACTAATTTTCACTACATCTATTTGATTAGTAAATTTATTTCTTAGTAGTATGCACCCTAGATATTCTGCAGGTTCACAGTCAACTACTTCCCAATTACGGTTACAATACCTAGACATTCTTCTTTGGAACCATCCATTAACTCCACTAGGATTGTCTGGAATTTGTGCTTTTGTAAACTCATAGTACGGATTCTCATCCTCTATAGCCTTTATTAAACCCTCCTTAATAACTTGAGTAGTATTTATCTTATTGTTGGCTATAGTATTCATCCTTCTTTTTACCTTTACAAATAATTCCTCATATGTATCTCCTTTAAGAGGGTATCCATTACCTTTCGGAGAGTATACATATTTACCTGTTTCAGGGTTAGGCTTATCACCCTTTCCTTCTTTTATAGTTTCAGCTACCATATCATCCGTGATTTCTCCTGGAACGCTATCATATTTAGGGAACCACTTTGACATTACACTGGTTACAGTTTGGAGTAAGTTTTCCGTTGTAGCTTTAGTAACAAACGGTGCTGGAAGGAATTCGTCAATATTCTCTTGTATATTAATATTTGTCTTAATATCTTGAGTCAAGTCTTCTACATGACCTGAATATTCTTTTATACCACTGTATACCCAATCGTCACCTTCTCTCTTAAAATCTGATAGTTGAATGGGAGCTACAAACAACCTAGAACCGCTAGTGTTTATCCCATATTTTCTTAACAGGCGCTCATACACACCTAGCTGGTATTTGAAGGTCAAGATTTTAGCAGAATCATACCCAGCTTCAGAAGCAGTTCCTACATATGGTCTGGGTGATGTCTTATAGTCAATAATGTGGGCATTTCCCCTTCCATCAATTACTAGTAAGTCAATAACTCCTAATAGCTTATTGGGATTTCCAGATTCTCCTATTTGAGAAGTAGTTCCAGAAACTGCAACTTCTGGAAGGTATATCAAGTCTTCACCAAATTCTCTTTGTAATGATTTCTCTAGGTCTCTACAGTATTTGACGGTTTCTGCAATAACCTTGCTTGGAACTAGCTTAGTGTCTAATATAGATGGGAAATACGTATTGATTAGGAAGTTATCATCTGATTCCCTTATATTCCCACCACTCTTTGATTCACTGAAATACTTTTGTATTGCCTTATGCAATTCAGTACCAATTTTACCCTGAGCTTTCCATTTGTTTTCAATAACCTCTCTTGCTCTAGCAAACTCCTCATCACTTACAATAGGTCTAGTTTCTACTCCCTCACCAAATATTGCATCAGCCTCCTCTTTGTCAAATTTACCTCCTGCCCATCTTGGCTTAATCTCCTTCCAATAATTTTCAGGTCTAAATTCTGGGAATAATAAGTCCCCCTCCAAGTTTCTAAGACCTTGTAGAAACTTATTCACACCAATATATCCATTTCCAGATACATTAATGTTTTCAATATCATTTTTTCCATCTTCAACCTCAGAGATTATCTTACTTGCTTTAAGAGCCTCAGTATCCATCTTTAAGTTCATTACAGAGTCATAAGTCTGGATAGCTCTATTGCTTTTACTAAACACAATGTCCCCATACTTAGATACTAAATGTCCCCTTTCAAGTAAGAAATCATCTAATTCTAATTCAGATTGGAAGATATGTCCTTTGTAATCATAAATGCATCCCATTATCCACAAAATTCTTTTAGGTCTTTATTCTTCATTAAATCTGATTTAACGTTAGCTAATACCCTGTGAACCTCAGCTGACTTAACATTAAAGGTTCCTGAATATTGATTATTAGTTAGTGCAGAACCTAGATATTCAGACAGTTTTACTAAAGAGGAGTTGAATAGACTCTTTGTGTCCATAGTAGCTATACTCTGCTCCCCAAATAAGATAGAGTCTAACACTCTACCCATATTGTAAAATGTTTTATGTAGCACATTAACTGGCAGCTTACTAATAATACTATCTTGTCCAGTTATATATTTTGAAAACTCTGACACTAACAATTCCTCATTTATGTCAGAATCTGTTCTGTCCTTATAATTTCTAGCCAATAACGCTTTGTTAGGTAATTCATTCATCGCCTCCACCATTGAAAAATATAGTTGAGGGTCACTGTACCTAACTGAACCCAAGAATAGGTGTAACATTTCGTGCAATGGGGCATCAATACTAGAATTATCTATATTAATGTATATATCACCATTGTAGACGAAAGCGTTAGTTGTTTTAGCATCATCTACGACTCCCTTCCATTGTTCTGAAGATAGTTCTCCGTTAGTAATGCTAACAAAATTAATACCATAGAGGTTTGCCAACTTCTCTAATATACTATTAAAAACTCCAACATTTCTAGAGGAAGATGTGGAGTCATCAATAATTATTCCCCCCTCATATACATTGTCCCATTTATTTGGGCGTTTCCTAACTTGTATCGTAGACACCTCACTAGAAGGGGTTAGCTTAACCTCCAAGTCTCGATACGTATTATTTATCCTAATATTAGCCTCTTTGACATCTGTTGTGCCAGTTTGAGAAAATATCTTATCATTCTTTACGAAACTCGTATCATCTATCGTTTTGACTGACAAAGAGCTATTTAGATAAGGTCTAGAGTCAGCTCCAGGTATCTCATCGAGTTCTGGATACCTACCAAATTTACCTACAAATGTAGATGTAAAAGCATTAAATTTAAATTCAGAGAGACCAGACATCTTCAACAATGTCTGGTACTCTACTGAATTTTTATTAAGACATACTGCCATATTAACAAGGATTGTCTAATAGTTGAGTTATGATTGCAGAATACTGTAAGCCATCAATAGCTTTCACGTTTATGCCATCAACAACTCTGGTTACATAAGGTATATCTAAATCTGATTCAGAGCCACCTAGTGATTTAGCTAGACTCACTAGAACCTCCTTACTATAGGTTTTACCCTTATAGCTTATAGATTTTAGCTTCTTGTCAGCATCAAGATTAATTACAGAATTTGAGTCAATTCTTATGTTGTAGTCATTATATATGTCAGCTGTATCCCAGGGATTAGTATAGTTGGTATTTTCAATAACCTTTGTATAATCCTCTAGGTTAGGACCATATTGACGTCCACCCATGTCTCCATTATCATAATCATCTCCAACCCAATCCATATAATCGGAATCATAGTCAAAATCTCCATCTACCTCACCAACGTCAGCAGAGTTAGATTTTCTTACAAATAGATGATACTTCATATCTGCGTTGTTATAGTCTCTGACATAATAACTAGTAGAGTAATTAGTATCCTCAATAGGGGCGCACCACTTTTGAGCTTCTTCATAAGAGAAATCTACTCCCTCAACTAACTCTGAGTTAGAATCTAACACTGATGTGAATTTATGAAATTCCTCAACCAGTGGGGATGACTTTGTTCTAATGATGTCCTCAAAGATTGTAGTCAAAGAACTTTGAGAGACAGTGTTGTTAAAGTTTATCAGATTATAATAGAAGAATAAATCAGTTAGTGGATAACCTTGATATGTAGGAGCACCTTGTAATTGATTAAAGGCTCTCTTATACCTGTTTAAACGCTCTATCTCTGATGTAGACTTAGGCAACATATTAGTTGGTAAAGAATACACAAATGCAGAGTTACCACTAAGTGTTCTATCTAATCTAATAGGACTTAGAGATTGAATAAATTCATTAGGTTCTATATCCTTTAATTCGGGAATCACCACAGAATCCATCCACATCTTAAATGACTCATTACCCCACCTTGTTCCTAACATAATAGGGGCATCACCTTGAGTAGTAAAGGTATTACCAATACTATTCATAATAGTTACACCTGCTGGGACTGTAATTACCTTTTCAGAAGTTTTCATCCAAGTGTTTCTAAGAGTCATATCACAGAATGATTGAAGCTTCTTATAAACATTAGACCTTTCCTTACTACTATAGAAGCTACCATCTTTGATGATTCTAGGACCTAAATCCCTCATCATTCTGTACTTAGACATAATCATGTAGTTACCTTCCATATCCATGTGGAAAGTTTCTAAGTAGCCTCTATAGTGAGGTACTGACCAAGCTGCATCTAACACATTGAATGAATGCTTTAATCCTCCATATAGAGCAATTAAGGTATTTCTATACTCTTCGTCAGACATGAATCTGCTAAAAGAAATTCTGTATGGATTACTTTCATTGTTAGTTAGATTCCTTAGCTTTGAGATAACGTCAGAAACTTTCATAACCATTCCATTAACCATTACAGTTGATTCCTTCTCTTCACCTGAAATCTCCCTTATTCTATCCTCGAAGATACTTTCAAATTTATCGATAAACTTAAATTTATCCTCTACTTTGTTAGGAAGACCTTGATTAAGAGCATATATACTCCTTAACCTACCCATCTCAGATGCACCCTGAACTAATTGTTTTATCGAATCAATGGCTCTGTATTGTACCCCTTCAGAGTTAGTGATTACATCATTATTTATGATATAGACGAATCTAATATAATCAGATAACTCTTCTAGAAACTTATACATTGAAACCTTGTTCATAGACGCCTCCATAGACCTTATTCTCTTTCTTAAGCTATCAATCAATTCGTGACCTTTAGATAAGTCAGAGAGTCTATATTGTAACATCTTACCAATTACGAAGTCAGATGCATCTGTGCCAGACCCAAACTCCTTCTTTAGTATAGAGATGAATTCAGGGTCTAATTCCCCAATGCTAGGACCATTTTCGATATACTTAATAGCACTGGTAATTGACATACCATCTTTCCTATTAAATACATTAGAGTCCATAAGCTTAGAGAGGATGCGAGCAGTTTTAGACATCATAGTACCAGCTAAATCATTTAAAGGAATACCAATAGCTGTACCATAAGTATATAATCCCATCATGTTAGGACCAGCATTGATTTTAGCCAATATCGGGTCTTTAGCATTATCAGTTGCAGCAGACATTAATGCAGAGAATACTAACTTAGCATCAGTATCATTATCTACATTCTGTAACGCATCTAATACTTCGGGATTTCTTACAGATTCTAGATTACTAGTATATGAGTTAGCTAACAGTCTAAAAGTTTTACCACAAACAACTCTGTTGAATAATAGTCCAGATTGCTTCATTACATCACCGCTACCTAGTGTAGTGTTGTAATAATGGGTTAGACCATCATACACTTTAATAGCAGATGCAACTATACCAACGTTCTTCTTACCAGATTGAAAATCATACATAGACTCATACTTATTTACTACATTACCTGGAGTAAACTGTAGAGTTCTCTGACCTTCTGTTGACCCTTTAGCTATATCCTTTAACAATGCTACAGCATCATCAATAGATGATTGTGATTGCATTAAATTAATAGGATTATCACTAATCTTGAACATATAAGAAGATATGAAGTTCTTAATCATATCCTCTGGGTTACTAGAGTTCCTTACGTATAAATTATGTCGGTCAATCAACTCCTTCATTTCGTTAAAAGGAAGCCTAGAACCTTTAGGGATATACAATTTACCACCGTTTTTCTTAATCATTCTTAAGAAGTTCGATAAAGATTGTATTGAACCTAAAGAATTGTCCAAGTCATATTCTGGCAGGAATAGAACTTTTGAACCACTAAAGTTAAACAATTTCCCTGAACCTACAAAATCATAAGCCCAATTAGTCAATGCTGTATCATCAGTCTCAACCAACTCTAACTCTTTATTTGTAGGGAATGGCAGCTTCTCAGATTCCACTAATGCACTCTGAGAACTCAAATTAAAGTATGGACTCCATCCAACATATTTACCTGTCCTGTCAAATGAATATCCTAACAAGGAAACTTTATCAATATCCAAGTCAGAACCCTGTAGCCAAAACTGGAAGTAATTAACGTAGGCGGAGTTTGTATCAGTCTCGTCAAATCCCACTACTCTCATAGGCATAAATGATTGCATAGACTGAGCAGGGATACGAGCAGCTAGAACATCCAAAGATTTAATAAAAGACGTATGTAATTCAGCAGCAGAATCTCTGATTGCATCAATACTTGGGTCTTCTATCTTAGCTCTAGGATTGGTTCTTAACTTACTAATACTTTCTGAGTATAGCTTATTCACATAAGTTATAATATCGGTAGGGTCATTCTTACCTATATACTTGGCAAATCTACTCGCCACCTTAGACTTTGAGCTTAGTATAGGCTGAATAATCTTACTAATATCCTTACTCATAGCAGCACTATTAGATACCTTTATAGTGTGGTAATTAAATGAATCAATATAGAACTGAGTATTATTAGTAACAATTACTTCATTACCATTAACATCAGTGTATATTCTATCTGATTCATCAGATAGTCTGTGCAGCTTCTCTCCAGAGCTATTAACTCTGTAAAGCTTAGCTCCATCCCATCTAGTCTCAATTTCCACAGGAGTCAAGTGAGTATCTTTATAAACTCTCTTGTCTACTAGATATACGTGCTTACCATTTAACCTCTTCAGTTCAATGTCGAAATCAGCATCATTAACTTTACTTTCCCAATTTGATAACATTCTCTTTAGGAAGAATGTGTCATCATTTTTAATGGTTGCTAGACTATCACCTCTCTTCAGCCCAAATCTACTAGCGTAAATCTTAGGCATTATCAGCTCAAATGGCTGAGTTTGCAGAGAAGATTTATCTACTTGTACTATTGCCCCATTAACGGACACAGAATCAAGTGTACCATTACTAACTGCACCCAAAGCATTCTGAAGCTCTCTTCTTAGGAGTATTCTTTCTTTAGAGTCAGTGGTAGAGTAAAGATTTTTAACTACATCTAAATCCCACATATTGTAGAGGTTTCCATCTACGTCCTTGAACGTGAAATTGTAAGATGCTAAATCACGACCTGCTGTAATGTTTTCAACAATACTAAATGGTATTCCCATTAGTTCAGACTGAGTTAGTCTGCTTCTTAAATCCCAGTACTGCTGAGGAGTTTCTATAAATTCTGTAGATGTAGTATCACCCACAGTAATTGTATAGTGTCTACCAAGTCTCAACTCCGACAAGTTAGTTATAGGCTTAGAGTTATACAATTCCTGTAACTTCTGAATTTCTTCATCATTATTAAAAGAATCATACATTCTATCACCATACAGCTTCCAAATCTTATGAGAAGGATTCAATACAGCAAGGCTACCATTAAATTGTAATCTAATAGCTGCCTTAGTTAAAGTAGACGATATAGCAGAACAAAGTCCATTAAAGATGCTTGGGTCACTAAATGGAATTACCCCCTCAACATTCTTATACTTTACCAGTTTACCTGCCTTAGTATCAGATATTAATGTATCCATAACAGCCTGCATAAGATTTCCATCTCTGCTAGTACTATTCTGAATAGACTTAACTATTGTGGAGATTATAGCATCCTTGAACTTAGTAGGGTCACTATCATCCATGTATTGTCTAAATCCTTCAACGTAATCGTTGATTCCAGCCTCAGTTAGAGCAAACATAGCTTCATAAACTTCTCCAGCTTGCTCTGAAGTGTAACCTCTAGAAGACAAAGCATTAACTACCTGAGTCATAATAGACAGCGTAGATTCATCAGCATTATGTTCTGCATCTAGCTGAATACCAATATCAGTAGTCTTAAACCTCATAGTCAGATATGGATTATCATCAAAATAGGCGTGCTTCAAATTGACATTAGCTGCACCTTGCTTAATGGCACCTGCTGTTACCACGTATTGAATAGATGCCCATTTTAATGGCTGAACCACATCTGATTGGGAAACAACGGAATCAGACACTTTAACTCCCACACCGTTAACGGCTTTAACAACATTCCTTACTGAAACCTCAGATGGAATTAAACCATCTTCTGATTTAGAATAGGAGTTCCAACCTCCAAACATTTGGTATAAGCCAAAGTTGGTTGTTACTGGATAAAGAGTTGTTCCACTAGCTGTAACTCTCGGACCTTCTCCAGGTTTGGGAGTAATCTCAGCTGGAAGTTGTCTTACAATAGTACCATCAGGTTCAACTTCAGATTTAATAATCATATATGTACCGTCCTCTGGCACATATGTAATACTATTAATCATATAAAATTTACCATCAGTTCCTTTGTAATAAACATCCTCATAGGGTATGAGATTGCCCTGGAAATCTACCAATACATTATCATTAAACAGAGAACCCTCAAACTCCCATGTTTTGCCCCACATCTTCTTCACCATTCTCTGATAGAACTTGCTATTTCGCATAGTAAAGTTGGTTAAGGCAAATCCAGCAGTTTTAATAATACCACCAGTAGCACTACCCTCCTTATAGAAGTGAATAAATGGTTTCTTATCTACACCTACCTTAGCACCACCAAGAGAATTATTCTCCAGATACATTGTCTCAGGGGATACAAATGTACTACCATCATATTGCTTAACACCATGTTCATCATGGTCTCCCATAGGATTATAGGTTGGGGCGGTATCATCCTCAATTACAGCAATTGTATACTCAGGTAATATACCATTTATCAGACCTTGAATCATAACTTGCTTGGCAGCTGTATATGATACATTTCTCTTATGCTGAGCAATATATCTTGCAGCTTCTTCTACTAAGTCATTCGGACTTGAAGTAGCCTTCTTAGCTGGATGATTAGCATGAGTTCCAACGGTAGAGAGTACGTACTCTTGGCTAAGTAGATAGTCCATTACGTTAAATCTAGCCAAATCAGGATGTAATTGTAGTTCTCCTCCTCTTATCTCTAAGAATTTAGAAAAACTAAATCCAGGAGTCCCCCAATTATAAGTTATTCCATTCTCAGTATAACCTCCTATGGAATATAAGTCTGACCATTTAGTAATGTCGAAAGTTTTACCAAAATTGGTATACTTAGCCAATATTACTCTTTTGGTAGAGAATTTTATCCAATCCTTGTTCTTAGCTAGATATGCTACCTCTGGAGTGGTAAGAGCATTACCTCTTTCATCAGTGGTTTCAATCATGAAGTCATTGTCAAGTAGGTCAGTTAATAACTCTACCTCTTTAATCCTCCAAAAGTCCTCACTGTTAGTAAGCTTACCAAATACTTCTTCTACGTTAAGACCAGCCCTAGTAAAATACTCTGGATTAAACCTATTAGTAAGAGATATTAAAGTTCTGTTGAATGATAAAGTTTTGCTACCTTGGAATGATACTTCATCCTTAATTTCAAGGTCTTTACCCCTAACAATGTTTTGATATACTCTCAATACCTCTTCAAGAACCTTTCTTGAATCATTCCCATAGATTACATTCACTTCCGCAAAGTTAGTCATTGGGTTAAATACAGGAATTACCTTCTTGCTTGCCAACAACGGATACTGAACTGGATTGTTAAACACTAAAGAAGTATCAACACTCCTAAGAGCAGAGTTTAATTGTTCCCACTCTGAGGTTATAGAGTTTATTATCTTTACATAACAATCTCCAAGCTCCTTGTTTATAATAGCTATGGTTTCATCCTTAGTTAGATTCGCGTAGGGCTTGTCTAATCCACTAGTAGACTTTAGATTCTCAACCATGTGAATCAGAGAGGACTTATCTGAGATAACAGAAGGTAAGAATGCTGCATCTGTATTACCTACTATATTACATAAGTAATTACTTACAAATGCAGTATAGAAAGACTCTGACATATTGAAGTCAATGTGCTTCTTGCTACCTATTTTACCCTTATACTCTCTTGACACTACCATTCCTCTATGAAGGAAAGAGCTATTTAAAAGGGAGAAGGCATTAGTGGCAGAACCTGGATTCATGCACTGATTTACCCATTGGTTTCTATAATTAGTACCAAGCATAGACATAGCAACTCCAGATAGTGCACGACCCTCACCATCCCTAGCAATACCACTTACATAAGCATCAGTAGTCATAGCATAGGCTGCCGCAACATCTTCCATTACTGGCACATAGCTAGGTAGAAGAATACCAATATCCTTAGAACCTCTCTTTATAGAAGTTAGATTCTCAACACCAAATACCTCTTCTTGTCTCCTTCTAAATTCCTGAGTACTAGTTTCCTTTGGAACTAGATTATGGGAGAAGTATGAGTTGAAGAAGATACTTGTACTAAGTTGAAGTAAATCACTAATAGCTGACTCGTACTGGATATTACCATTTTTTGTCTTCAGAGCAAGATAACTTTCAACTAAAGGTCCATCCGAAACAAAATCTAGATATAGGAACTCTTTAAAGAAAGGAAGTGCTTTTTCCCAATCTTCCTTACCATTAAAGGTTGTTAAAGGCTTTCCATCTCTAGATATTGAAAAAGCATTAGACCTCTTCGCCTTTGGGTTAAATTGAACAGATATATTTAACTCTGGTATCTGGAATCTAAACACAGAAACAGTTCTTAATCCTTCTTTTGCATCCGTAACCTTATCCTCTTCATATCTGGGATTATACTTAGCAACTTTAGGCTCATACTGTGTAGGAGCTGTAATACTTAATGCAGAAGAAATACTTCTCTCAAGTTGATTTCTTAATTGTCTATTAAGATTATCTCTCAAAGTTGCTCTGACTATCTCCCCATCTTCGTTAATCCTATATTGCACAAAGTCAAGAGGACTAGCAGTTGCCACTAGCTGGCAGATAAATGAGTAATAGTTAGTGTCAAGAATATTATTCTTGTAAATCCCAAATAAGGAGTGAGTATCACTACTAAAGATACCCTGCCTCAGTGAATACACTAGGTTCTTTTCTATACTCTTGAATCCTCTAAGTAACTCATAATTGCTATTGAAGAAAGACTCATCACTCAGTAATTCGAACAAAGCGTGATAGTTTTCAAGCACGTTACCAGTACTAGCAGAAGATAGTAGTGTATAAAAAGACTTACCTCCAATTGAAGAGCGTAAATGCTCAAATTGAGGGTATTTAAGGAAGAACATTCCATCAAACGTGAGTGCAGGGTTATGAATATCAGGAGAATTAGCCAATCCCTTAATCTTGGATATGATATAATTGAATGCATCCAACTTAACCTTTTTATCGGCAACAGGCGTACTACTTCCCCAAGTGTATACAGGAGTAGTCTCAACCAGTAACTTAGTTACATCAGATACATGGTCATTCATATTTACATCCTTCTCCTTGTCACCCCAGTTCCTACTATTGTTTGCTCCAGTACCAGTAAGAGAATATCTATCCTCTGGACTGTATTTAGGGAAGTTCTCATTAATTTTAAGAACCTTTCCCAACTTGGAACTAAGTAAGTCATCGAAGTGATTCAGGATAACTAAGCTATTATAGGCTTTAATAAACTTTTTATCAATAATCCTATTTCTAGAATATATCCTTCTAAGGTCGTCAGCTGTGAAGTGTGAATGGTGAAGAAACCTTTCACCTACAGCATTAAGTTCTCCCACTGCATTTAGATACACTCCGTCCTTCCACATGGTAAGATTAGATAACTTCTCAAGAGCACTTTGGGCATCTTTAGATGGAAGTTTAGAGTATACATCCTTTAAATAAGCAACCACATCTTGTAGAAGGGTTTCTTGGTAATTCCTAAGTGCCTCATTGATTTCATGTTCAGTTTTTATAACTTTACCAGCTTCTCTGTCTACAAGGAAACATTTAACTATATTATCAACAACACTAGCTTCCATTGCCGAAGCAATTTCAGTTGCAGTGCCATAATTAGTTACTATGAATCCTCTAATTCTTTGTTTTGCATCAGCATTACCCTCAGGGTCATCTAAGGCATCCAGTTTTGTAGGATTTTCCTCAGCAGTATCATCAATATTACTACTATTGCCAGAAAGGTAAGTAGTCATATTAGATGGAACAACATCATGTAATGCTGGAGCAATCTCCATAACGAATGCATCAATAAAGTCCGCAAGGTCGGAGAGGGATGTGATGTCATACCCCTCTCCAATCTCTTTCAGACTATTAATAAACATCGCCTTTCTACTAAATTCGTCTTTTTCCTCCCAAATTTCCTCTAATGTATCTTGCAATACATCTTGTAAATCTAAGTTGGAATCATTCTTGTTAAATTTACATTTACCCATGATTATAATTTAATTTTTATGGTTATTGGACATGAATTGTCAGTAGTGTTTAGACGAGCCTTTTCATCTTGCTTAGACTGCAAGAAATCTACCAAATTCTTAAGCATGTCTCTCTGAGACCCCTCGAATTGGTCGATTTCCTCACTCATCCTTTTTATCATTTTAGAAGTTGCTCTCATAGCATTAACTTCTTTATTAAATGCTTCCACACCCTTTGCAGATTGAACCTTACCAAGTGTGGCAAAGTTAAATACACTAAGGATGTTTTTATATTCTGCAACTTCTGACAGTGAGTTTACACTGAATGAAGTAAGCGGTGTTCCTGTAGTTGCATCCGCCTGCTTTATTAAGGTAATCTCATTATCACTTAGATTTAGCTCTGCACTAAAGATTTCATTCCCCAAAGTTAAGGTAAATTTGTGAATATTTAAACCTATTTGGGAAATATCTGAAGCAACAGAGTTAGACACATCAAGGTTTGTAGATTTTGCACTTATATAGATGTCAGAACCTATAGGTATTACCAGATGGTTTGTCTTCCTATACGCATCCAAAATCTGCTCCTTAGATAGTGTTTGTAAGGTATCTATGTCCATTTCTGACATGACAGAAGTAGATGCCTTAATATTCATTGACTTAAAGACAGTATCAACTGTTGGTTTAGAAATTACTCCTATACGGGAATGTCCAGCTAGATACTTACTATTATCTTTACTACCCTTAAAACTACCTTTATCAGTCATTTTATTGACTATCGTTTCTAGTAGTGGGCTTACATTACCATAAAATGAAGGACTGTCTATCTTACCATTCACCATAAATGGATTATTGTCAATAGAATAGTTACCTACATCATATACTGCATCCAATGCAATAGCATCTGTAGAAGACTTATCATATTGTATATTGTAGAATATTCCAGGAATCTTATTTTGACCTAGAATATGTTCTACAGAACGTAAGTTAGCTTCCTTAAACACTCTACTGGTATTATCAGCATTTGGCGGATATACGGAACCTAATAGATAATTTTGAAGAGCTTGTCTACCTGTAATGTTGGCATTCAAACCTTTAATATCCACTGGGTCATTAAGGATTGCCATTTGAGCCTTAGTATCTCCTTCTGCATTATTAAGCTTCCCAATTAACTGCATGATGCCTTCATATGCGGTAGTGTTGTAGTTTAGGTCACTTTTCTCAAACTCTGGTTGAGCAGATAATATGTTGATAATTCTATAAGCAGTAAAGTCATTACCTATTCTTTTGATAGAGTTCTTATCTCCAGAAACTATGCTTAGCAAGTTATCAAAATATTCCTTAACTGATGCTTTTGGAGGAACTACATATACTAGCTTTACCTTCTTCTCTACAGAGCCATCCTCAAGTTGTTTATAGTAATAAGTTTCAAGGTCTGAACCCTGTAACATTATATCATTGCTAACAAATACAAAAGGATGTCCTGGCTTGGCAAAATTGATAGTCTTTCCACCGAATGTATACACACCTTTAGGTGATAACTTTACTTTAGAGATGGTCATGCCTGGAACTTTCGATAATTCGTCGAGTGTTATCCATTTACCCTCATACTTCAAGTTTCCATTATATTCATAATCCATACCTTTAAGGACGTTAGTTATAGTTGGACCTTGTGATTTTAGTCCTCCAGCTAATGTCCAGTTATTGTCCTCTATGTAGAATATACCATTTGAGTTAAAGGTATATACTTTCAAAAAGTTCACTAGAGCACTTCCCCCCTCGATAGATGGATTAGCTTGTATAAACTTAATAAGTTCATTGAACCTATCAAACATAGTAGCACTAGGGTCTCTCCTTGAGATTTCATTATACTCATCTCTAATTGCCTTAAACTTATCATTCTTAAACACAGTCACAGGGTTAGGTAGAATGGCTAGAGGTAGCTCTAATACATCATTAGTACCCTCTCCTATAATAATAGATAGAGTCTTCAATTTAATGTTCTTGCTCTCTTCATCTTCAGAGAACATATAGCTTAGAGATTCTGAGCCAGCATCCTTTCTAAACCTGACCCATTCAGCATTATTGAAAGTACTTGCTGAACTCTTAAATGCGAATGTACAGTAGACATCATTACCCAGACCTAACAAAGTCTTGACCTTTTTAATAAGGTCTCCCTTGTCAGAGGTATTAAATATAATACTTCTTAGATTACCTATTACTTCATCAAAAGTCTCCTTGTTCTTTACTTGGATTCCAGGCAGCCTATTCAATCCGAAATAACTATCTAACCTCTTACTATTTTCTGGAGTTACTATTAAATTACCTTTCTCATCAAATGTAGTTCCAGATTCAAATGTCGGGAATGTGTACATTAGTAAGTCAAGTATAGCTTCAGTCTTAGTACTAGAGGTATGGCTAACACTTGTTGCAGGTACAGGGGGTGGAGTTGTATCCTCACTAGACGCCAAGGTCTTATCCCTTATATCTTTCTCGGTTGGAAGTCCATTATTTGTGATAATCACTGTTTCCTTAGTGCCGTCATCAGTTACTGTTGTAGCAGTCTCTGAAGTTAATCCCACTTCTGGAACCACAGTAACAGAGGGTATAGTAGTATCTTTCTCTCTCTTAATTAGTTCAGTGGGTTTACTATCTAAAGTAAGCCTATTTAACATATCCCTTCTTTCAGAGGAGAATGTTTTAATTCCATCCCTAGACAATTCGCTGACACTAGTAGAAGAATCTTGAATAGAGGCTAATTGATTAGAGTTACTGGTTCCATAGCTGTCCTTAGTATGTAGAACGATACTTCCCTGTATAGCTCTAGAGATACCAGTATAAAGGTCGTCCCAGTACTCTTCGTTTTCCAAACCAGCAGAATCATCAATTATATAATACTTACCTTCAAGACCTTGTGAAGAGTTACCTTGTTTAAAGTCTATTCTATCCTTATAAGTAGCACTTGAAAGTAACTTATATATTTCAGTATCAGTATCATAATAGATAAATCCTATCTTCTCATCAGGATTCATACTACTAATCATAAGGTCAATATCAGCCTTAACTAATTCTATGCTATATGGTACAGAACCATTTACGTCTTTACTATTATAGACTTTGGTTCCAAATAGTCCAGAATTGTCTTGGTAGTAATGCATCGTTATGTCAGAGCCATAATTATTGCTTCTTAGGTCTGACAGAATACTCTTAAGATTGTTAAGATTGACTGTTACTTGCTGATTGTTGGCTCTCATTGATACTCCCAGCTTAGGACATCTCACAAAGTTTCGACGCGCTAGTTGTATGGTATTCTTAACATTTGTTCCCTTGAAGTTAATCAGGTGTCTACCAATAGCTTTACTTTGGTCAAAGTCTCCCGCTGCAACCACTGGAGTACCATACTTCTGTGAGAACCTATTGGTTAAATCCATATCGACAACTGTATGTCTTGATACTTCATCAATAAGGATTAGGGAAGGTGCTTCAGAAATCTCATTAATTTTGAAGTTTGACCTTGTGATATTGTTATCATCGAAGTATATATCATCGTCAACTATAGATACCATAATGTCTTCTTCCCAAGTTGGGTCTACCTCTTTAGATGACTTTTGCGGATAATCTTTGAAATCCTTCCACTCTTGAGATATTTTTCTCATATAATGCTCCCTGTCCAAAGTTGTTGCTGTATCAAGACCTAGGTTCTTCGCAAGGTCTTTAGCACTATCTTCAGTAGCATGAACTATCCAAACATTCTTAAGAACTTCTGGATGATATTTCTTTAATAATACTATAAGATTATTAAATACTCCAGTAGTCTTTCCACTGCCAGGAATACCCTCAATGAATGCAACCCTAGCAAATCTTGGAGATACTAAAGAATCTAATATACCTTCTCTTGGTATACCTCTACCATACTTAGACTCCCACTCAGAATTAGTCATAGAATCCGCGTGGTTCTTTAGGGAGGTATTTACAGCATCACAGAAGTTCTCTATCACACCTCCATTAAGTATAGATGCATATCCCAAATAAGTAGCCAATTCCTGAGTTGGAATAGGTGCAATCTTATCACTGATAATAGACCTGTATTCTTCATAGAAATCAGAAGCTCGAACTGCAGCTCTAGAGGCGATGTACCAAACTATAGCATTATCATCTATACTAGTAGACTTAGAGTTTAGAGATTCTATACTATCATTTAGGGTTATAAGTCCAAAGTTGTCAACACTAATAAGCTTAGACAGAGCTTCTGGATTTTTTACTTTATCGCTATTAGCTTTAAAGAAATCATATATGGCATCATCTAACTTAACTATTTCTGATTCAACTTGGAACCTCTCCTCCTTATTAAGATTAACCTTCTTAGCAGCAGATATTTCCTCTAATTTACTTAGACTACTCACTACACTCTCAAACTCAGCCCTTCCAGACCAGTCATTAGGGATGCTAAGAATAAATCTTTTTATCCTATCATAGATAAGTATATTCTTATTGTTAGCAGTTCTAGTTTGTTCCCCTAATTTCTGAGCGTTGTTAGCAGCAATAATTTTTTGGAATGTTTTAAGACGTAGTTCAATACCTTCCAAATCTTGCATCATTGCGTCAGCTACATTTGATTGCAGTTCAGCAAGGTTAGCCTCAGAATCTAACTCATTTATAGTAACATTCATACCATAAAGATTAGATAAATCAGCGTTGTCAACTCTAGCACTAAGTAGCTGAGCCTTAAATATGTTAATCACTGAAAGAGCTTCAGCAATTTGGTCTAACCTCTCATTATTTAAGTTAAAGTTAGATAGGTCTTCCATATGCTCCTTTAAAGAAGCATCTGTTTCTTCAAGAATACTTGATACTTTAACATCTGAGTCGGTAGTACTTAAAGAGAATTGGTCTAAAAGTTCAATGATATTTGAATGCTTCAACTTATCAATTTGAGCTTTAGCTGCTTCCATCTTAGTTGCATCTATATAACTGTTCTCATCCCCATAATATTCAGCCTGATTAATAAAGTACCAATATGCTGAATTTAGGGTACTACTCAGTACTCTCTTTAGTTCTGGGTTAATGTAACCTTGATTTATAATAGGCTTAGTAATAGCCTCTATGTGGGATACTAAGAACTTACCTACCAACTTGTTATACTGCTCCGCTTGTACCTCTGCTGTATAATCCTCAGTTATTGGAGTATTTATAATATCGGTGAACGTAGACTTCTCAGATTCAGTTCCAAAAGTAGCTAATAATGGGCTTATAATACCCATTGATGAATGTACATTGAACTGAGACATCTCTTCTGAGAATGACTCTGAGTCTTTAGTTTCGTTAAGCCTATTAACATACTCATTCAATCCTGATTGTAAGACACTTAATGTAGAGTGCAGATTTTCATCAAAACTTTCATAGTATTTTAAGCTATGATTTTGAAACAGTGGGGCAACCACTTTAGCTATAGACTTATGGATAGAAGCTGCAGTACGTACTGCATCTTTAAATCCAGAGTTCTTCCATCCCTCGTACTCCTTAGATATTTCCTCTAACTCGTTTTTCGGAATATCTGTTACCTTCTTACCAGTTTTATTTTCAGCATACTGTATAAGAGTTGGAGATAGATACGCACTACTAACAGCGGTAGACATCTCGAATAAAGACTCATATATAAGCTGAGGAGCTAGTTCTCCTTTCATATATGCTTCTTTTCTCTCAATAGCTGCCTTAAGTTCCCCTTCTAGTCTGCTTCTCTCAGCCTTAGTTGCTTCATCACCATTTTCTTTTACTTGTGCATCTGTGGGACCTCCATTTTCCATTCTTTCCTGAGTTCCCCCAAGAGAGTTAAGCTGATTGGTCAAGGTTACAATCTTCTCACAAACGCTATTATAATCCTGTAGGTAACTAGCAGCTACACTACTATTTCTTAGTGCAGAAAACCTAAGGTCATTAAGTGTTTGTGTGTCGAAGAAGGCATCATCACTAATAGTAGCGCCTTGTGCAGCTAATGTATCAGTAACAAATTTAGCTATTCTCCTAACCTCAGATTTAGCAGCAAGGTCTTGATTGTCAGAGTCTGTGCCCTGTGCCCATATTTTCTTACCATCTACGCCATCTACAAGTTTAGTGGCAGATAAGTACTTGTTTCCAAGCTCCATCTTGTTTACTAGCTTTAAGAAATCATTCATTTTACCATTTCTAGCCATATAAACAAGTTGTTGCATAGCTTGCTTGCTATCCATACTTCCAAGCTGCCTAGCTGCCCTAAGATTAGGTAAGGCATCAAACATAGCACCACCTAGCATACCTCCGACGAAGGACATACCATATCTATCTAGCATATTATCCCATGCTTGTAAAGGAGGAGTATCACTACCAGCTAACCACATACCGAGATTGGTAACAGATTTAGCAAAATCATACAATACTTCCTCAGATACTTCTTCTATACCTTCACCAAGAGCATTTGCAGCAGTAGCCTTTAGTCCACTCTTTCCTATTGAATAATTAGCTTGGGCAACATCCTTACCTAGCTTAAATATTTTCTTCATCCATTCAGTTTTCTGAACCTTAGAAGCATTATCAATAGTTTTTCTAGAACCTTCTGTTAAAGTTTTAACTACTTGCTTCATCTGCTCTTTATCCATCCTAAGTTCTGGAAGTATCCATTCTCCTAGCTTACTATTAATAATAGCATATTCACCCGCAGCGTATCCTAGTGTAAGTAGTGCTGCTTCCATGTCAGTAGCACCCTGTTCCTTAGCTTCACCATAGGCATCTTGAACTGTAATACTAGTCATATATGCCTTAGATAGAATTTCTCCTATCTTGTTATAGCCCTTCATATAGTTCTCTAAATCATTCTGAGCCTTTAATGCTGTAACAGCTTTAAGCTCTTCTAATTGTCGACCTAGCTTAGCTATATCCTTTTGAGACAATTTAGTGTAATCCTGCAATGTAGCCCATTTTTTCTGGAACTCTAATTCTTTCTTAGCTATTCCAGCTTCATCCATTAGATTGCCTTTTACTATAGCTGGGGCATATTTAAATATCCACCTCTGTTCATATAGCTGCTTAAATACATCTCCAGCCAGGTTAATAAAGTTCTCCATAGACCAGGCATTACTTTGACCATATTCAGAGGTTGTAGGCTCTAAGGACTTAGTAAATCCCTCTACAGATGAAAGGAACTTATTGTCACTTCCAGAAAACACTTTACCTAGAGTAGCTAGAACCTTAGTTGTTTCTAAGGCAATTCCTGCACCTATATACCAGGGACTAATGCCAGGAATAAACATAGGAAGGATTGAAATTGCATTCCTAGCTAGAGAGCCAGCAACACTTTTATCAATTCCGTCTGAATCAAAGAAGTCATATTTATTAATTGCAGACCCATCAGTAGTTAGAGTATTCAGCTTAGATAAAACTCTCCTTCCATAAACATCACGTCCGTCTAAATTCTCATAATAGTAGGTTCCATTTTCATTTAGCTTTAATTCACCCTTCTTGTGTTTAACTAGCTCTTTAGATATTGGGTCTACGTGTTCTCCATCTTCATCCCATTGTGCCATGACCCTAGTATCCCAGAAATCAGTCCAGAATGAATCATTCGGAGAATCATGCCACACTGGGCTAGCACCGTTGGATGCTCCTATAGGATTAGCCAATACTTTTTGGGTTTGGGCAGCTTCATCCGCTGACATAGTTGGAGCGTCCAGCAAGTTCAACCTTCTAACTCCTCTCTTTTGTCTAAGAGGGTTAGCCTCCCTAGATAGATAAATATCTGGACCTTTCCTTCTTTGTTCAGGTTCTGCAAAGATATTATCTCTATGGAACGTAGCTTGGCTTACAATATCCTCCTGATATGACTCATCAGCCAACTGGTTGTAAGTCTCAGCCATGTATTTATATATATTATCAAACTTGGCTTCGTCAAATTTGCCATCAGTTTGAAATGCAGGATTATCTTGAATTTGTGGAATGTTCTTATAAACACTTGCATCTTCTAATGAAGTGTTTGTGGCATCTAATCCTACTGCCTTAAAATCAGAGATAGAAAAGGTAGGATTAGATACTCTATTCAACAGCCAATCATTTTCCTTTGAATTTGTCATATTACTAGATTTTATAGTGTAGATAGAGAAGGACTTGGCACATAGGTTTGTAACTTTTGCTTTTGCTGCTCCTTAGCTTCTATATCCATAGCATCATTACCCTGCATTGTTGGATAATGACCAGAGCCAAGAGAGGCATTAATAAGATTCTGTCTTACAGGAATATAAACTGAACCAGAATATACATTGTTACCACTAGAGAATAGACCTGGCTGACTCATCTTAAATGATGCATCAGCAGCTTTTAGTATTCTTTCTATACTTTCTCTTTCATTAATGTCAGTAACCTCACTAAGTGTATCGTCCATTGTTGGGTCTTCTGCAAATGCAGATTCATCAGCTGATGCGTCTAATATAGCAAATCTTCCGTAAGCAGAAGTATTAATTTGACCATTTACATATTTGTAAGGCAATTTATACTTAGCATAAATCTCATTTTTCTGAGCTTCGTCCTTTATATCTCCCTCTCTAATCTCATTTTCAGCTAATTCTAATCTCTTTAAAGAATCTATATCAGGTTTAAGAACCCCAGACTGTAATGCCTCTACGTCAATAGGTAGGTCTACAGCCACCACATTTGAGCCATCTATAGCTACTCTACTCCTTTGTGAAGAGTTTAATAACTGTCCTCCCATTGTAGCATTCTTAAAATCTAATACTCCAGAGAATGTACTCCTTGCAGCATCCTCTAACGTAGCACTTCCTATAGTCTTACCAGATGTGTCGACCATTGGGGCACTATTACCAGGAAGATTCAAACTATAAGAATTTCCATTGTTAATCTTATGGTTCTTAATCTCACCCAATCCTAGTAGGAATGCTTTAGCAGGGTCTGTAATATTGTTATCCTTACTACCAGATGATTTGGTATTCCCCTTAGCATCCATTTTCTCTTGTAGGTCTAGTTTTATAGTATGTTCCCCACTCAATGCTGATTGAGTTAAGGACATCAACAACTTCTTAACCCCTTCTCCAGAATTATCTCCTAAGTACATAGCTGCCTTAGCTTGTAAAACCGTCCTCATATTTCTTGGCAAGGAAGCTAACAAGTAGCCCAATGCTTGATTAGCTTGAGCCTGCTGGGACTTGTCTAAGCTAGACATCTTATAAAGACCATCTACTGACATTCCAGATAGGTCTTCCCTACTTGGCTGCAAAGCAGTTAGATACTCTATACCTTTCAATATTTTTCCAGATTGCTGACCTACATACCCCTCTCTGGACATAGAGGTAGTTCCCAGCTTATTAATTACTGACTGTATATACTCGGTGATTTTAGGGACACCTATAGCATTGTTTATAATACTTGTTAGGTCAGTATTAAAGGCTGCACTAATACTATTGGCACGATAGTTAGCTAACTCAGAATTAGTTAATATTTGTTCAGAATTAAGGTCTACATCATTTAATGACTTCTTCTGTAACTTACCTTCAGCATTAACCGTAATTACATGACCACCGTCGGTCACTGCAATTTCTCCAAGTCCACCATTTTTGTCCGCCTGTGTCATAGCACTCTTAAATCTTTCATTTTCTGCCTTTATTCTAGGAAGCATTTTCAATATTGTCTTATATTGGACGGTGGCATCTTCCTTCTTAAAGGGATTTTTATATATATTATCTGAGAATATACCTGAAGTTTCTATAAATGCTTCAACATCACTAGGTATACCATTCTCATATAAAAACTTTACCATATTCTTGTCTAGCAGCCCAACAGAACCGTCTGATTCCTCCTTACTAGTTGTTGCAGGTGAATAGGGAGCAGCTACTTGAGGTTGGGGTACATTAGTGTAGCTAACAAAGGCGGGCATACCCCCGCCTTGTTGTAGCTTATCAATTAATTTCATAGTTGCATTCCTTTCTTTATAAGTGCAGCAGTGAGAGCAGACATATTTGCAATCATCTTATTATGCTCCCTCTTAGATTCCATTATATCTTTATGAAATTGTTTATTATCATCTGATAGTCTCTTATTGAAATCCTTAGCCCTTTGAAGCATAGCTTTTTCAGCATAGGACAGCTTAGAACCCTTTCCACTAAATCTAACTAACCAGGGAGTATCTATCAGTGATGTTCTTTCCTTCAGTGCATCTGACTGATACTTGGAGCGTAATTTAGATATTTCTCTCTGTGCCCCCACTGGGTCATTCTTGTAAGTCTCTCCAATTTTAGCTAATTCAGTATCGTATTCTGAACCAACTCTGTTTAGATAAGACTCTAAAGCTAACTGATTCTTCATACCTCTAGCTTGTCTGAATCTATTCTCCACACCAGCTAAATAAGGAGCAATAACTCGCTGATAATTAGCAGTTATTCTTCCAGCATCAATCTGCTTCTTAGCTGCATCTATAGCATTCATTGAAGCTCTATTCCTGTTAGCAACCTCTACTCTTCTTGCCTTAGCAGCATCAGATTCTTGTTGTCCTAACATCCTAGTCTTGTAGAACATTTCAGCATCTTGAAGACCACCTTGGAATCTAGCTTGTCCTGCTCTATTACTAGCCTCTAACTCTCCAGCTAGCTGTAGTGAAGCATCAGAAGTTCTAGGTCTTGCAGCCACAGATTCTAAATTACCTGCTTGTTGCTCTGCATTGGTCTTAGCTTGGAAGTTACCTTGAAGTGGAACAGTATTCTCAAATGTGTCTAATAAGGTTGGCTTTAGTCCTTCCTTATATACTTTAGCTGCCCTGTTATTAGCTGCCAAACCTCCAACCATTCTACCTAAAGCTAATACTTCCTCTGGAGCTACATTAAGTTTAAGCTTCTTCTTAGGAGTACTTGTTACACGCTTTATACCAGATGGGTTAGTTGTATCACTAGCTGCTACTTTAGGAGCTGTAACTACAACCTCGTCTAGGTGTTGAGTTGGTTCCTGAAGTGCCCTTAGTCGATAGGTTCCATTACCTTTGTCATATAACTCCATTCCTCTGGTTGCTAATTGCTTATTAAAACGAGCAACATCTTCTGGAGACATTCCTCTTGCGAGTGTTCTGT
>OLZE01000335.1_pt1 | contig 34114 bp, 27 predicted proteins | sample 1674091 | NCBI WGS metagenome assembly OLZE01 (sample SAMEA103958143, study PRJEB25191) | human gut metagenome | biome: human-associated habitat [ENVO:00009003]; feature: intestine environment [ENVO:2100002]; material: feces | place: Germany | collected 2013/2015
CGAGGGCCAGGGTAGGATTGATGTGCCCGAAGGCGCCCAGCGATACGAATGCGATGTGCATGGAAAAACTCCTTTCAAAATAAGAGGCAGCCATGCAGGCAGCGCACGGCGTCGCTCGCATGGCTGCGATGTAAGGAAGTAGGAAAAAACTACGTGGAAAGACTACGAATCAGTTCTGTTCCGTCTCGGCGGCCTTTTCCGCGTCGATGTATTTCTTATCCTGGATGCGGACAAAGGGCATGAAGATCAAGACGTCGATGATGCAGACCACGACCTCCAGGATGGCAATGGTGAAACTGCCATTCAGGATACCCGTGACGCCCATCGGGAAGTTAAAGACAGTGACGCCGGCGTATCGAGCGACCAGGCCAGAGGAGCAGGCCAGCCAGCCCAGCAGAACATTAACCGTTGGGGAGATAATCCAGGGGATGGCCATAAAGGGGTTCATAACGACGGGAACGCCGAACATTAGCGGCTCAGAGATGCCGAAGAAGGCGGGTGCGATGGAAATTTTGCCGACGGTCTTAAGCTGATTCGACTTGGAGAAGATCAGGACGGCCAGCGCAAAGGCCGGGTAGAGGACGGCAATGGTCATCGAGTAGGAAAAGGCCATACCGATGATGTTGGGAATGGGCTGACCGGCAGCATAGGCAGCCTGGTTCATACCGTCCAGACCGAACATGATGGGGCCGGTCGCGCTGGTGAGGAAGCCGGGGTGGATGCCGAGGGCCCAGCATACCTGGCCGATGATCTGCAGGATCATTTGAGAGATGACGTTGCTGCCGATCAACGCGGTCAGAGGAATCTGCAGCAGGTTGTACAGGCAATCAAAGATGTTGCCCCAAGGAGTCAGGCCGAACAGACCGCGTAGTACCATGGCGGCGATTACCACGATAAAACCAGGAATCAGGGAGACGAAGGTGTTCGAGACGTAGTCCGGGGTGCCGGCAGGCATCTTGATGACGATGTTGGCGTCCACGATGGCCTTGTACAGCCGAACCGTGAGGAAAGCCAGTAGAAAGCCGACAATCATGCCGGAGGTGCCCATATAGCTGGTGCTGGGGGTAGTGGTGCCGGTATCCAGAGTAGCGGTGGGCAGCAGGGCAATGTAGACCACCAGGGCCAGGATGACAGCCACCTTGTTGGTGATCTTGAGCTTTTCGGCGTAGGCAGAGGCGACGCCGTAGGTAAAGAAGACGCCTAGCATGTTGGTGGTCGCCGACACGACGGCCGCCAGAATGCCGGAAATGCCGGTGGACTGGATGAAGTTTTGCCAGAAATTCACCGGTAGGCCGCTGAACAGGCTGGCGAACGAACCGATGATGACGACGGGCAGCATACTCATGCAGCCCTGCGAGATGGATTGCAGGTAGATATTGCGGCTGACCTTGTCACTGGCAAGCGTCAGCGTCTCGGAGAAGTTTATCTTTGCCATGATTATTAGACCTCCTCGCCCATCATCTTGCGGGCGGCCTTGAGGACGGCTACGCCGTTCATCATGCCATAGTCTTTCATATCAATGGGGGCGGCGGGGATGCCGGGGCAGGCAGCCTGTACCTCGCCCAGCTTGTGTTTGACCTGAGGTCCGATCAGAATGCAGTCGGCATCGGCAGTCACCTCGCTGGCGGCAGACAGAGCATAGGCCGCAATAGTACAGTCATAACCAATCTTTTTGGCGGCTTCCTTCATCTTTGCCACCATCATGCTGGTGGACATACCATTGCTGCAAAGCAGGATGATCTTCTTCATAATTGATTACCTCCATCAATGAATGATACCGTGCATCCATACAGCCACAGGCTGCTTGAATCCAATACTGTGCGTCCGAGAGCAATATCTACAAAAGATGCTAACGACGAGTTCTTTTGTTTGTGCCCTTTGGACGCATTCAGTGTACCATGTTCCCACAGGAGTGTCCACGAAATAATTTGCGGCAATCAAAAAGGCAAAAGAACTATAAAACAAAGCCTTTTCGTCAATCTGTATGATTTTTATGGTGCTACTTTGGGGGTTTTGACAAGAATTGCTTTATCTGTAGCAGTTTTCTTCTGGATGCTCGCGTTTTCTTCGCTTTTTTTAGAAAAATGTCTTGTAATGCCTCATAAAATATGGTATATATTATACGAAATATATTGTGGCTACATTTATCTCCATACAGAGTGAAAGGAGCCCCCACCATGACCGCTGTGATCTATGCCCGCTATTCATCGGATAACCAGCGTGAAGAATCCATCGAGGGTCAGATTCGTGAATGCACGGCCTATGCCGAAAAGAACGGCATCACCATCGTCAAGCACTACATCGACCGTGCCATCTCTGCCAAGACGGACAATCGTCCGGAGTTCCAGCAGATGATAAAAGACAGCGATAAGAAGCTGTTTGACATCGTGCTGGTCTGGAAACTTGACCGCTTTGCCCGAAACCGCTACGATAGCGCACGGTACAAGACCCAGCTGAAGAAGAACGGTGTCAAACTCATGTCGGCAACGGAAATTATCTCCGAGGGGCCGGAGGGCATCATTCTGGAATCGGTGCTGGAGGGCTATGCGGAATACTACTCCGCCGATCTTTCGGAAAAGGTCATTCGTGGCATGACGGAAAATGCCCTCAAAGGCAAGTTTACCGGTGGTGCGATTCCATTCGGGTACACCATCAATGCCGACCGCCGTTTTGAGATCGACCCATTGACCGCACCTTTTGTAGCTGAAACCTTTCAGCGGTACAACGATGGTCAGACCATGCGGGAGATCCGGGACTGGCTGAACGAGAAAGGAATCAAGAACCAGCGCGGCGGGCCGATGACTTTCAACACCATCCAACACATGCTGAGCAACCGCCGCTATATTGGTGAGTTGAAATATCGTGACATCCTGATTCCCGATGCGATTCCCTCCATTGTGACCACGGAGCTTTTCAACGATGTGCAGGAGAAGATTGCCAAAAATAAGAAAGCCCCTGCCCGGAGAAAGGCAGAGGATGATTACCTGCTGACAACCAAGCTGCACTGCGGCTGCTGCGGTGCGCTGATGTTTGGCGAAAGTGGTACGAGCCGGACAGGAGAAGTCCACCGCTATTATAAATGTGCCACTGCCAAAAAGCACAAGGGCTGCAAAAAGAAAACCGTCCGCAAACAGTGGCTGGAAGATCTGGTGGTCAACCAGACCATGCAGCTTGTCCGGGACGATGCTGCCATGGAATCCATTATTGCCAAGGTCATGGAGCTGCAAGACCGGGAGAACACCAACCTTCCCCTCTACGAGAAGCAGCTCCGGGATGCGGAATCGGGTATCCAGAATATGCTCAATGCGATTCAGGCCGGAATCCTGACCAGTTCCACCAAGGAACGGTTGGAGCAACTCGAAGAAACCAAGCGTGAGCTTGAAGCCCGTATTGCAGAAGAAAAGCTAGCGAAGCCGAAAGTAACCGAAGAGTTCATCCGGTTCTGGCTCCTGCGCTTTCGCAAGCTCAACATGAACCAGAAAGACCAGCGGCAAGCGTTGGTGGATACGTTCATCAATGCGATTTACCTGTATGATGATAAGGTTTTGATAACCTTCAACTATAAAGAAGGAACACAGACCGTCACCTTTGGAGAAGCGGCAGAAGCCGCATCAAAGGGAAATGGTTCGGATTTGGATTGCTTTACTGCACCAGATATTGAACGTCAAATCGAAAGATTTAGCGTTCTTTTTTGTTATGTAACCCCAAAAAATTGGGGTCTGCACGGTCAATGCACGGTTTTTGCACGGTCGGCTTTTTCGTGGGAATCCTCTGCATGGGCTGTAATTGCTTTGAAATGCGTGGTAAATTTTGCATCAAGTCAACAGAGCCAAACGGAGCTGCGCCTTTACTTCGGGGTCTGCATTCTTCAGCAGTTCCAGCAGAGCAGTCATAGAGATGGTCGGTTCGCCTGCGGCGGGTACAGCCTGCGGGCTGGGGCTTTCGGACTTAGCATAGAAGCCTTCCTCGAACTTCCTGCCCAGCTCTACACGGGAGGACTGCTGGATGTGGGCGTAGGTGTTCACCAGCATATCTGCCGTAGCGTGTCCTGTGGTGCCTTGAACGGCCTTCACATCGTCGCCGGAGATCATCAGCTGATAGGTCGCACTGGAATGCCGCAGACCATTGGGCAAACGGAACAACATTCCGCTGTCATGGTAACGTGCAGGGTCTTTCATCTCGTCTGCCGCCAACTGATTCAGCCACTTCCTTCAATTCCTCTTTCAGAGCAGAGGTCATGAAGATGGTGCGGCAGGAGGATGCCGTTTTGGTGCTTTTCAGGATGAGGGAAGTAGTGCTGCGTTCCAGCTTGTCCGGGAATAGTCAGTGTTTCGGGCATGGAAGGAGCCACGCCGGAAGCACTGGAACAGCTGCGGCGCATCGAAGCCACAGCCGACCCCTACGCCATGCAGCCGCAGACCATTATGGAAGAACAGGAATCGCGCCGGGAACTGTACGATGGCCTGAAACGGCTGACCCAGCGGGAGCAGACTTATCTGCTGCACCGCTAAAATGGCTCTTTGTAACGGCATCAAAACAAGATCCGAACCTTTTTTCGGTAGGAGAAGGGTTCGGATTTTTCGCTTTGCCGTTCAAGAGCTAGGGTGCATATCAGAAATCTCGTGCTTTCTAATGGGCCATAAAGGATTCGCCCCTGCCGGAGCGGTTATAGGCTGCCAGCAATTTCAAAAGTCCGTTTTTCGCTAATCTACCTGCAGATTGCGTTAGCGGGAAAGAGCAAAGAAGGGGTATACTAGTGTCAGGAAACGCAGAAGCGAGCGTCGATGAGGAAATGGGCCGCTCCTGCAAAATGTCTTATTTTCCACGCTCGGAAGGGGGTGGGAAGATACATGAGAAGGAGAACAATCATGAAGAAATGGATCTCTCGCCGGAATTTTCTGAAGGCAACGGGTATCTCTGCTGTGGCAGCGGGTCTGACTGCCTGCGGTGGTTCGTCCAGCTCCACCAGCAGTTCGACGGCATCCGGTTCGGCAGCTGCCAGCGGCGAAATGCCCAAGGTTGTTATGTACTACCCTCTGTCCTCAGTCCAACCCGATCAGGAAAAGGTGTCTAAAGCCATTCACGATTATGTAGCCGATAAAAAGGGCATTGACTTACAGTTGGAGGTAGTACCCAATAGTTCCTATGACAATCAGCTGAACCTTGTGATGGCTGGCAGTGAGCAGATTGATTTGGCTTTGATCTGGGGCCGCAATGTTTCCAGTTTTGTGGCCAAGGGTGCACTGCTTCCGTTGGATGACCTGCTGGATGAATACGGTACGGATATTCAGGAATGTCTGGGAGATTATCTGCAGGCCGGTAAGGTGTCTGGTGTGACTTATCAGGTGCCGGTCAACCGCTCACTGTTCTATCAGGGCGGTATTGTGGTGCGTACTGATATTCTGGAAAAGTACGGGATTGATCCTGCTACGATCAAATCTACCGATGATTTAGATGGGATGTTCGAGACCATTCATGCGGGTGAGCCGGATATGGCCATGATGCGTCTGGAGAGCACCGGAACCTTCGTTTATGCAGATTTTGATTCGCTGGGTGACAACTTTGGCGTTCTGATGAATTACGGTCAGGATAGCGAGATCCGTGATCTGTTTGCCAGCGACGAATTCCGCATCGAGTGTGAAAAACATCGCGAGTGGTTCAAGAAGGGCTGGATTGCATCTGATATCTTGACAACATCTGACACTGCTGCAGAGCAGATCAAGGCTGGAAAGCTGCTGGGCTTCTACGGTACTGTTGGTCCTGGCACTGCACAGGACAAGACCAATCAGTGCGGCCGTGACATGACTGTGATCCCACTGAACACGGTATTCTCCTACACCACTAAGGTTAACACTTTTGGCTGGGGTCTGCTGAACAACAGCAAGAATCCTGAGGCTGCTATGCAGGTGTTGGATATGATGTACTCGGATCCCACCTTCCTGAATATGCTGGACTGGGGTCTGGAAGGTGTCCACTATAAGCTGAAGGAGGGCTCTGACCGTATCATCACCTTTGCTGATGGAGTGGACGCTTCTACCAGTGGCTATTTCCACAACTGGAGCTTCGCTTTCGGTGACCAGTTGAGCGCTTACTTCTGGGACGGCACAGAAGAGGACTTCCCGGAACAGGTGCGCGCCATGAATGAGAGCGCTATGCTGAGTAAGGCAATGGGCTTCGCTTACGATGTGACACCGGTAAAGACCGAGTACACGGCAGTAACGAATGTCTGCGATCAGTATCTGAATGCACTTGCTTATGGTTGTATCGACATCGACGACAATCTGCCCAAGTTCCTCAAGGAGCTGGAGAGCGCCGGTCTGCAGAAGATTATCGATGAAAAGGCTGCCCAGTTCGCTGACTGGAAGAAAGAGAATGGCGCTTCCTAACCGCGAAATACAGGGAACCAGCACGTGAAACACGATCCCCTGCCCTGATCCGGCAGGGGATTTTTGAGAACAGGTGGTATTTATGGAAAAGACCGTTACCGTCCCGAAGAAAAAAGTGAAGATCAAGCAGTTCCTCCCGCTGTATCTGATGGCGCTGCCCGGATTGCTGTATCTGCTCATCAACAACTATCTCCCTATGGCTGGCTTGAGCATTGCGTTTCGCAATGTCAACTATACCAAGGGAATCTGGAAAAGTGACTGGTGCGGTTTGGCAAACTTCAAGTATCTGTTTGCCACCAAGGATGCTTGGGTTATCACCCGTAATACCATCGGTTATAATCTGCTCTTTATCGTGCTGCAAACTGTAATGGCCATTGCTATTGCATTGTTCTTGAATGAGGTAAAGTCCAAATTCTGGAACCGTTTTTTTCAGACCTCGGTGCTGTTGCCTTACCTGTTTTCCTACGTCATCGCCAGCTACCTTGTATATGCATTCTTGAGCCCCACTACGGGTATGTTCAATCATATTCTCACAGTAATGGGAAAAGACCCGGTTTCCTGGTATATGGAAAGCAAATTCTGGCCCTTTATCCTGACCTTTGTGGAATTATGGAAGCGCTCGGGCTACACCGCCATCGTCTACTATGCCACTATGGTGGGTATCGATTCTTCTCTCTATGAAGCAGCCGAGCTGGACGGTGCCGGGAAGCTAAAGCAAATATTCTCAATCACCATCCCTCTGATCTCTCCTACCATCGTTATGATGTCGCTGCTGAGCGTAGGACGTATCTTCCATTCGGACTTTGGTCTGTTCTATCAGATTCCGATGCAGTCTGGTATTTTGAGCAGCGTTACATCCACCATTGATACATATGTCTACAACGGCCTGATGAAACTAGGCGACGTGGGCATGTCTTCGGCTGCAAGCTTCTATCAGTCTATTGTTGGTTTTATTTTGGTGATGTTCTCCAACTGGCTGGTGAAAAAGAGAAATATGGAAGGGAGCCTGTTCTGAGTATGGATACTACAACAAAAAAGAAAAAACATGTTTCCGGGGTGACGGTCGTCTCCTACGTTGTGCTGGCGCTGTTGTCACTTTCGGCCATTCTGCCCTTTGTGCTGATGTTCACTTCGTCCATTTCCAGCGAGGAATCTATTACCCGGAACGGCTATTCTTTCATTCCTTCGGAGTTCAGCCTGGCTGCTTATGAATATCTGTGGGGAAACCGTGCCATCATCGGACGGGCCTATCTGACGACCATTGTCATCGCAGTAATGGGAACAGCCATCAGTCTGGCAATCACCCTGATGCTGGCCTATACCCTCTCCCGCGAGAATCTGCCGGGACGGAAGGTGCTGAACTTTCTGGTGTTGTTCACCATGCTGTTCAACGGCGGCCTAGTGGCTACCTATCTGGTCTACACCGAGGTGTTCCACATCAAGAATACCTATTGGGCCCTCCTGATTCCCGGCCTGTTGATGAATGCCTTCAACGTCATGCTGGCACGGAACTTCTTCAGCAACAGCATCCCCAAACCACTGATCGAGGCGGCCCTCATTGATGGTGCTACGGAGTTTCAGGTTTTTCGGCGGATCGTAATTCCAATTTCACTGCCCATCATCGCAACGCTGGGCATGTTCATCTTCATGGCATACTGGAACGACTGGAACAATGGTCTGTACTATCTGACTGATACGCGGTATTATAATATTCAGAATGTCCTGAACGATATGCTTGCAAACATCCAGTTCCTGAAAAACAACAGTGAAGCGGCTGGTGAGATGATGGCTGCGGTCAGCAATCTGCCTACATCGGGTGTCCGCATGGCCATTGCATCGGCAGTTGCCATCCCGGTTTTGGCGGTGTTCCCCTGCTTTGAACGCTATTTTGTCAAAGGAATTGTGATCGGCGGCGTGAAAGAATAATCAATATTGTACCGCAAAGGTCTGGCAAACAAGATTGCCGGGCCTTTGTGGTGCTTTCAGAGGAAGTTGTGCCTATGAAACGACCATCCGTCCATCAAAAGCTTTTCTGGTTCTACAGTATCCCGGTTCTGGTTCTGATGTTCCTGATGCTCATCTGCTGCGGGCTGAGTATATACAATCTGAACCGCCAGGTGACCCAGCTGGATCAGGCGGCGCTGCAGAACTATGCGGATCAGTTGGAAACAAATCTGAACGCCATCGAAATGAATGTGCAGACCTTTACGACAGTGGATAACGATACCATTTATATGCAGTATCTGACATCCGAGGCAGAGCGTGTGTTTGCCACAACAAGGGTCTTTCGGCGGATGGCAGTGGACGTGATCGAGTATCCTAGCATGAGTGCAGAATTTCTGTGTCCTCTTGCACATGGGGCAGTCCTAATGGTTCGCGGAGAGGGCCAAAGTCTTATGGAACGTCAACAGGTGAATCATGCTATTGAGACGATCTGCCAAGATCTGGACGACTACCCCACCGGCACATGGCAGTATTACACAGATGAGGCCGCTCAGTATCTTCTGTACAGCTATCAGATGAACGATGCCTACTTCGGCTTTTTGCTGGATCCAGTGAAACTGATGACGGTTCCTTTTGCAGAGGATAGCAGCCAGTATGCGGAGACCAGCCTCTACCTAAACAACAAACGGATTGCAGGAGTGGAGGCCGGCCCGGAAAACTGCTTTTCGGCTAAAATCGGGCGCACCGGCTTTGAACTCCGGGTCAGGCTGGTGCGCACCGGTCTTACAAATGGCATCGTCTGGCTCAGCTTGTTGATGATGGTGATTCCGCTCTTGCTGCTGGCTGCACTCTTTCTGCTGTACCGTTTTGCCCGATTGCAAATTGTGGAACCCATTGATCGGATTTCACAGATCATGCACCAAGCCGGACAGGGAGATTTGAGCGTCCGGGTGGATACAAGCGGAATGCTGCAAGAGTTTTCCACCATTGGTACGACCTTCAACCTCACGCTGGAGGAGATCTCTGAGCTGCAGGAGCGTCAGACACAGATCTTACGGGAAAAGCAGATGAGCCAGCTGCGAAATCTACAGATGCAGATCAACCCGCATTTTCTGGGCAACTGCTTTAATGCGGTTTACAATGCCTCCCTTACCGGCGATTTTGAGCAGGTGTTGGCTCTGACCACTTACCTGAACCGATATTTCCGGTTTATGGCACAGGTAGAAAATGATTTTGTTCTGCTGGAAGAGGAGCTTCGCTTCACAGATGACTTTCTCTCCATCCAGAAACTCCGATTCGGCGATGCCTTTTCCTACACTATCTCCGTCCCGGCCTTTCTGCGGCAGGCACGCATTCCTCCTTCGGTCATCAAGTCTTTTGCAGAGAATGCGGTGAAATATGCGCGCAATATGAGCAGGGAAGCCAAAATCGACATCCGCGCCTCGATGCAGAACCGGGAGGGGGAAACCTACTTATGGCTAGAAGTGCTGGACAATGGCCCTGGCTTTTCGGATGAGGTGCTGCAGACTCTGCAGCAAAAGGCACAACCGTTTTTTGATGGGCGGGTCCACATCGGAATCGCTAATGTCCGACAGCGGCTGGAACTGCTATATGCAGGCAAAGCGGAAGTTCACTTGGAAAATCGGCCTGACGGCGGCACACATGTGAGCGTGATTCTGCCGCTGAACTACGGCACAGAACAGCCGGAAAAGGAGGAAACACTGTGACGACCGTTCTGATTGTAGATGATGAGGCGCTTGCAATCCAAGCCATCCGATGCTCGATCAACTGGAAAAATCTTGATGTGGACCGGGTGCTGGATGCCGCAAACGGCGTGGAAGCGCAGAAGATCCTTCGCCAGGAACCGGTACAGGTTCTGGTTTGTGATCTGGAAATGCCTCGGATGTCCGGCATTGAGCTGCTGGAATGGATGAAGACCTCCTGTCCCGATACCGAGGCCGTGATCCTGACCTGCCACGAATCCTTTCCCATGGCGCAGAAAGCGATGGAGCTGGGGTGTGTGGAGTATGTGCTCAAGCCAATTGCACCGGCAGAGCTTACAGCATCCATCCGACATGCGCTCAACCTTTGGAAGACGCAGGAAAGTATGCGCGGGACCCGCCGCGCCTATGAAAACGGGCGCAGTCTGCGCCGAGACCAGTATTTGCAGGACGTTTTAGAAAAAAACATCCTATCCACGGCGGAATCTCTTTTCAACTGTGCACAGAAGTATGATCTGGAGCTGGATGTCAGTGCGCCGCTGCAGGTGGTACGGGTATTGGTGCAGATGCCTGCTGCATTGCCGCAGAGCGAGCAGGAGCTGCTCGGATACGGCGTGTGCAATATTGCCAAGGAGCTTTGGGATAAAACCGGTACCGGCTGGACCTCTTTGCAGCGCCGAAGTGGACAGAGTTTTCTGCTCATCAGCGCTGGAATGGAACCTGTTGCGGCTGCGCATTTCGGGGAAGAATTGGGTCTGGCCTGCAAGACGATGCTGAAGCAGTCAGTAAAGGTCTCGCCTGCCGTGTCCAGCAGCATTCTGGGACTTTGTTCCACTGCGGATGCGCTGGAACAGTGGGAAACGAGCCTTCACAAGGAGTTGCAGAGCCCGGAGGAGGCCCGGATCCGACATTGGAAGACCCTGCTTTTGCAGGAAGATGCTCAGACTGTGCAGGCAGAGATTACCACCGAACTCAACCGGCTGTCCCTCAAGGCAGCACAGGAACGGATGCAGTGGATTGCACAGACCTTGATACAGGCGCTCCACTGCACGCTACAAGAGCGAGGCTGCCCGGAGGCAACAGAACTTGTGGAAGCGAAACCGGTGTTTGAATCGCTGCCGCAGTTTCTTTCGTGGGTGCAGGGCAACCTTGCTCGGACCGAAAGACTGCTGCGGCACTCGCCCGGCGAGGAACAGGTAATCCGCCGAATCAAGGAATACATCGAACTGAATATTCATCAAGAATTGACGCGAGAAAATATTGCAGCGGCCGTCTACCTGAATCCGGACTACACAGCCCGACTATTCAAGCGCAAGACCGGCCAGAGTTTGAACGACTATATCCAGAATAAACGCATCAATCTAGCAAGACAGTTGTTGGCGGGCACCGATATGCCCGTGGGCGATCTGGCTGTCGCACTGGGATATTCCAGCTTTTCGCATTTCACCAAATTGTTCAAATCCATTGAAGGAGTCACACCCAGCGATTACCGTAAGCAACATGCCCGAATGCCGGGATGAAATGGCCCCGGAAGGCCCTACAGGAAGGAGAACTACTATGGATGTCTGGACGCACGCAGTCGGAAGAATGCCCTATCGGTTTGACCGATTTCCCCGAACGAAAGAACACTGTCTGAATGGAGTCTGGGATTTTGCGCTGATTCCCCGTGCTGATGCCGATACACAGACCCCGGAACAGCTTGGGGCGTTGCCAAAGCCAAAAGCAATCTCTGTGCCCGGATGCTGGCAGCTGCAGGGTTTTGATAAGCCCAAATACATCAACACACGCTATGCCTTCGGGGCAGATGCGAACAAGCTGGAGCCGCCTTTTATTCCGGAAGGACAGGGGATGGTTGGCATCTACCGGAAAGATTTGACTCTGGAAGTTCCTACCGCGCATCACCGGATGATCCTATCCATCGGCGGTTTTTCCTCTGCTGTAACTGTTTTTTTGAATGGGCAGGTTCTTTGCTATGCGGAAAACGGGCGCACTGCCTGTGAGGTAGACCTGACCGATGCTGTACGGCCTGGGCAGAACCTACTGTTGCTTCGGGTGGATGAGTTCAGCCCAGGTTCCTATCTCGAATGTCAGGATATGTGGAGGCTGTCTGGAATCTTTCGCAGCGTTAAATTATATGAAATCCACGAGCTGCACCTTCTGGACAGCTATCTCTGGGCAGAGGTAACGCCGGAAAAGGCAGTTCTGCATACCGAAAGTAAAATTTTGAATTTGAGCCATCGCTGCGCTCCACGCATCCGGGTAGAAGTGGAGTTGCTGGATGCCGAGGCGCGTCCAGTGGGCAGTTGCAATGGAAAGACTGGCAACGACAGTGATCGTTTTGAGGAGGTCAGCCTGGAAGCGGTATTTAAAGAGCGTGGTTTTGATCCGGCCTGGTTGGATGGTGCATTGCAGATTCCGGCGGGCATCACCGCAACAGCGTATGGGCATTTGGAGCTGGAAACGCCGCACCTCTGGTCGGCGGAGACACCCTATTTGTATCAGGTGCGGCTGTCTACTTTTCTGGGAGAAGAAAAGCTGGAGGAAACCACCGTGCCCTTCGGCTTCCGCCATTATGAGATCGATGGAGAAGGCGTATTCCGAGTCAACGGTGCACCCGTCAAGCTGCGAGGCGTGAACCGACACGAGTTCGACCCTGTTACCGGCTATGCCATCACCGAGGAGAGCATGCGCCAAGATATTGAGTTGATGAAGCGATGCAATATCAATGCGGTTCGCTGTGCGCATTATCCCGATACTCCACGCTGGTATGAGCTCTGTGATGAATATGGCCTTTATATAATGGATGAGGCAAATCTGGAAAGTCATGGCATTTCTTACCGCAAGAATCTTTTGCCCGGCAACGATATGCGGTGGCTCCCCCGTGTGCTGGACCGACAGGCTGCCATGGTTCAAACCAATAAAAACCATGCATCAATCTTCTGCTGGTCCCTCGGCAATGAGATTGGTTATGGAGAGACTGTGGCACTGGCGGCATCCTACTGCCGCACTGCGGACCCCACCCGTCTGATCCACAAGCGCCAGATGAACAAGATTGCAGATATGGACAGCGAGACCTATCCTTCTCCTCAGAACATGAGGGAACGGGCAGAAGCAAATCCCAATCGGGCCTTTCTGACCAATGAGTACCTTCACGCTATGGGAAACGCATGCGGAAGCATGGGGGATTACTGGAAAGAAATCTATGAACACCAGAATCTGATGGGCGGCTTTATCTGGGAGTGGTGCGACCACGGTCTGCGCCAGACGAACCCGGATGGAACGACCTGGTATGCCTATGGCGGCGATTTTGGCGAGGAATTCCATGACAGCAATTTCTGCATCGATGGACTGACAACACCCGATCGTCGATTTACGCCTAAGCTACAGGAAGTTCAGACGGTGTACCAGCCCATCGACCTTCGGGTGAAGGACCTCCGGAATGGAATCTTTGTTCTGGAAAACCGTTGTGAGCAGCTGAACCTGAGAGATTTTGCAGCTCAACTGCGCCTGCTGGAAAATGGTGTCTGTCGGGAAATCAGAGAGCTCTCTCTGCCGGATTGCCCTGCAGGACAGTCGGTGGTATGGAAGGCCGACCTGCAGGATATTCCTCCGGCTTCGGGAGAACAGCTTCTGGAGTTCTTGTTCATGGAGAAATCTCCGGCCCATGCGGGATGCGGCCTCAGCGGATGGAAGCAGTTCCTTTGGAAAAAGGGATGTCACCCGGCTCTTGTGACAGAAAAGGTCACAGCTCATTTCTCAAAACAGGGAACTCTTCTGGTGGGCGAGATGGGTGACTTGACTCTTCGGCTGGATACAGAAACCGGAGCACTTCAGGTCGACAACGTATCCGGTGTGCTACTGCACGATCTGTTCTTCACCCCTTTTCGTGCCCCCACAGACAACGATGCTCACAGCCCACTGGTACTGGGTAAACAGAACTGGTTTACAAAGCAGTATGATCATCCAAAACGTACTTGTTTGGAAGTCCGGCAGGGGAACGGGGTAGAAGAGCCGTCTTTGACCTACACCACCGCATACCAGACGGAGAAGGACAGCTTCTATGTTACCGTTGGTTTATGGCAGGCAGGACAAAATCGTATATTTATTGACTGCAACGTGCAAGCTCCGGCAGATATGCTGTCTCCGGGGCGAATCGGGATGACGGCAATTCTTCCCGTGCGGTTTACGGCTATGAAATGGTATGGGAAGGGACCGTTAGAAACCTATCCTGATCGCCAGTGCGGCGGGCGCATGGGAGTTTACAGCGAAGATGTGAGAAATCAGCCGTTTTATCTACGGCCTCAGGAATACGGACTTCATACGGAATCTCGTAGTATGCGATTAACAGATCCGGACCGTGCGGATTTTGTACGGTTTGAGGCCGCCTGCCCCATGGCCATGAGCGCAGTGCCCTACAGTGATCTGCAGCTGTGGAATGCCCGGCATCCCTTTGAGCTTCCTGCACCGGAGGCCCTGTATGTGCATCTGGACTACGCCCACCGAGGTCTGGGCAACAGCAGCTGCGGCCCAGATGCTTTGCCGACATATCGCATCGACGATCGGCCTTGTCGCTTCGGCTTTGCCCTGGAGGCTGGACTGGGAGAACGGGAAGATAACCCCTTCGGCCCCATTCCGGAGGAGATCCCAGCTTACCACCCATGGAAAGCAGTAGGAGAGCAGGACAGGACACCAAGCTACCGAGACCCCTCGGACCCTGATCAGCGCAGCAACGCCGGTATGGTGTGACACTTAAAAAAGCATAAGTAAACAAAAAGAAGGGGCTGTTGCACAAGTTCCAACAAAAAGACCAGAGTTGTTTAGCCGAAAGGCTTTACAACTCTGGTCTTTTGCTTTAACGGCTAAAATTACTCATAGGCATTCCATCCTTTCGTTGGCGTTACGGAAAACGAGGTGCTCATTTTGAGTACATCGTTTTTCTCCGCAACTGGGGAATCAACGTCCTGCCGTTCTCCCTGCATGGATTTCCTGCCCCCTCTCGGCGGCGTTTTCCGGCTCTCCCTTACGGGGTCGTCGCCGGGTATCCCATGCAGACGGTCATGCGGTCTTCAAGGTGCGGTACTGATTTGGCAATAAAAAATCGCCACACAACAACCTGAACCTGACCATCCCTTCTGGGATGGCCTTGGTTCGGATTCGTTATGTAGCGATCAGAAAGTTAAAAACTTGCTCCGGCTCCTTCAGGAGCCGAGTTGGAACTCTAAGTAAATATGTTATATTAAATTGTTGGGATAGATTACCACAAAAATCGAGCCGTGTCAACGTGAACTTGTCGGGGGCGAGGCCCCTCCATCTTGCTGCGCAAGACCGTTCTGTCGCTTAAAAGCCCCACTGGGGCTTTCATTGCTCCGCTGCGCAAACGCGAACTTTTGAGAACACGCTACTTTCGGCAGTGTGCAAGAAAAAACAATGAAAACTTTGGCGAAAAGAAAGAGCCGGATAACTCGTTTTACTTATTTGTTTTTTACCAACAGTGCCTGGTACGGTTCCAGCTCCACATCCGCCAGCCAGACGGAAGTGCCTTCCGGGGTGTGATACTCGCCGCCCAGAGCGTCCAGACTTGCCCCTGCCGGGTACTCGGTAAAGTTGAACAGTCCCACCAGCGTTTCCTCACCGCGCTTGCGTACCAGCGCCAGCACGCCGGGGTTGTGGCTGTCCCAAGTTGTTACCCACGCATCCGGGGCAAAGCAGGGGTCTGCACGCATTTTGCGCAGCTGCTCCATGCCCTGCCACAGCTGGTTTTGCAGTGTGCCCTTCCGGGTGCGCTGCTTGGCATCCTCCCAGTTAAATTTGCTGCGGTGCAGATTGCGGCTGTCTTCCACACGGTCGGGGTCGTTTTTGTAGTCCCAGCCATTGAGCTGTGCAATTTCATCCCCGCAGTTCAGCATGGGGAAGCCCTGCAAGAATGCCATAGCAGTGTGCAGAAAAAGGTCACGCTTCACGGCGTAGTCCAGTGCGGTTTTGTCGCCTTTATCCAGTGCCTGCTCCACGCCGCACAGGCTGGCAGTGGTGCCGCAGCTTCGGGCATCACCGGTGGCGGGGTCGTAGTTGTACAGCTCACCCTTTGCCCAGCTGCCGGGGAAATTGCCCTCGTAGAAGTGGTAAAGATACTCCTTGTGCTTCTGCGGGTCAATACCAAGTTTGTTTTCCACCGCCTCGTCCAGACCCCAGCCGATGTCATCGTGGCAGCGCAGATAGTTCACGAACCAGCAGTTGTCCGGCAGGGCGTGGAGGGCATCCAGCTGCGCTTTCAGCAGCCGGGTGTCCCGGCTGGCAAGGGCACCCCACAGGTTGACCATGGTGGACACGTTGTAGAGCATATGGCATTCCGGCTTTTCCGGGGTACCGAAATAGGCGGCAAGCTCCTTGGGAGCCATGACCACCTCGCCCTTGAGGATGACCGCCGGGCAGACGCATTCCAGCACCATGCGGAGCATCCGCACGATGGTGTGTACCTGCGGCAGATTGCGGCAGGTGGTGCCCAGCTGCTTCCAGATATAAGGCACCGCATCAATGCGGAACACCTCTACGCCCAGATTTGCAAGGTGCAGAATGCTCTTGGTCATGTCCACGAACACTGCCGGGTTTGCGTAGTTCAGGTCCCACTGATAATCGTGGAAGGTGGTCAGCACCCACTTGTGCATCTCCTCACACCATGTAAAGTTGCCGGGCGCGGTGTTGGGGAACACCTGCGGCACAGTCTGCTCGTACTGGTCGGGGATGGTGCGGTCCTCGTAGAGGTGGTAATAGGCCTGAAACCACGGGTCGCCCGCCTTTGCCGCCATGGCCCAGCGGTGGGTGCTGGCGGTGTGGTTCATCACAAAATCCAGACACAGGCTGATGCCGGCTTTCCGCAGCTCCCGGGTCAGGTTTTCCAGATCTTTGTTGGTGCCAAGGGCCGGGTCTACGGTGTCAAAATCCTCCACCGCATAGCCGCCATCGTTGTGGGGGTGGGGCATCTGCAGCAGGGGCATCAGGTGCAGATAGGTCAGCTTCTGCTCCTTGAGGTAGGGCAGCTTCTTTGCCAGTTCTTTCAGATTTCCGGCAAAGAGGTCGGTGTACATGGTCATGCCGAACATATTGCCCCGCTTGTACCACTCCGGGTCGGCAGAGCGTGCCTTGTCCAGTGCTTTCAGCTCGGCACTGCGGGCGTTGTAGGCTTCTGCCATCTCCCGCTCCAGAACTTCCAGCCCTTCCCGGTTGTGGTACAGTTCCATGAACAGCCATTCCAGCTCGTCCTTGTGCTTGGCAAACCGGGACTCAAATTCCTGCTTTACTGCCATGGTTCAGCCCTCCACTTCTGCAAGGGTGGGCATGGCGGGGATAGCACCATGCCGGCTGGTGGTGATGCTGGCCGCTTTGTTGGCAAAAGCCAGAATGCCTTCCAGCTTGTCCACCGTCAGGGTGTCCAGCTCCTCCTTGCAGAGCTTGGACAGAGCGGCCCCAAAGAAGGTATCGCCTGCGCCGTTGGTGTCGCCCACCTTGCAGGGCACGCCAGCCACATGGCCGGTCTTCTCCCCAAAGCGGTAGAATACGCCGTTTGCACCCAAAGTGACAAAAATCAGCCGGATGCCGTTCTGGGCAAGCTGGGCTGTGCCGCTTTCGCAGTCGGTGGTGCCGGTGAGCAGGGGCAGCTCCTCATCGGAAACTTTCAGGATATCCACCAGCGGCAGGGGCGCTTTCATCTGAGCAATGGCATCCTCTTTGTTCTTCCAGAGGTTTGCACGGTAATTGGGGTCGTAGGTAATGGTAGCACCCATCTTTTTGGCGCGGGCGGCAGCATCCAGCGTAGCGGTGCGGGAGGGGTCGGCGGTCAGGCTGACAGAGCCGAAGTGGACGATTTTGGCAGCTTTCAGAGCCTCGTCCGAAATGTCCTCTTTGCTCAGCATCACGTCAGCGTTGGCGCTGCGGTAGAAGCTGAAATCCCGCTCGCCGGTGGCATCCACCGAAACAACAGCCATGGTGGTGGGATGATCTGCATCCACCGCCATGCCGGAAACATCCACCTTGTTCTCTGCCAGAACCTCTTTCAGGTAGCGGCCAAAGGCATCCGCACCCACCTTGCCGATAAAGGCGGTCTGTGCGCCCAGTCTGGAAGCAGCCACAGCCAGATTTGCCGGGGCACCGCCGGGGTTTGCGGCAAACTGAGGAATGCCGCGGGCATCCTTGCCGGTCTGGGTCAGGTCGATCAAAACTTCACCAATCGTTACAATGTCCATGATAATTCTCCTTATTCTTGATTTGAAACCCAACGATCACCGCTGGAACAGATAATGAATGTAAGCGGCTGCACGCTCCGGGTGCGGTGCATTCTGCACCACACCAAGATAGACCTTGCCAGAAAAACCTGCCTGCCTGACAAACGGCGTGTCCGAAATATCCAGCACGGTCCCACCGGCGTTCAGACCCGGCAGTGCATGGAAAGACGCATCCAGTGTCCGCAGATCGAGAAAATAATCATCTGCCAACAGTCGGTCCCGTGCATATTCGTCCATCAGAACAACATCTAACCGCTGGGCACTGACTGCACCCAGCAGCTTCATCTCCGAAGCATATACATACTGCTCCTCTGCGCGTTCGCTTTCGCTGAGCAGCAAGCCGGACAGCAGATCGACCTGTTGCTTTTTGGTCAGACCCTGCGCCTCGGCAAAGCCGGTGGTAAGCTGTTCCGTCAGATCAGACCCGGCAGTGATGTTTACCAGACCAAGGTAAAGCACATCCTCTTTTTTCGTCACATGGCGGTAGGCTGCATACCCGAGGATATAGACGACGATGAGCACGATCGCAATGGGCAGCTTGTAATATGCCCAGATGTGCTCCCACTTTTTACGCCCATGGAGGGAGCGGAGCGTATCCCGGTCAGTTTTGGTCATGGTCGTATTCCTCGTGTACTGCATCAGGGTCTCCACCGATCAGATAGAGGATCCGAAGCATCAGAAAGGAGCAGAGCATGGCGCAGAAGCCCATGCCCAGCAGGAATGCAGGCGTGAACACAAACACTATGACGTACCCCATGATGCCATAGATCGCCGCCATCAGCAGGGTACAGAACAAATACCGGACACCTACGAGAAACGCTGTTTTCAGAATGCCGAAGGTGGTGTTTTCAAACCGTGCCAGCAGAGGAAAGGTATACAGCAGAACGATGCCGTACAGAACTGCCGCACCAATAAGCACTGCAGTGAGCAGCGTCCAGAAAATGTTTTCGCTCCACATTCGGCGCAGCACAAAGCCATCCGCAGCCAGGAAACTGCCGACTGCCAGCAGGATAAGCCAGAGTTTTGTGGCGGGCTTAAAATTTTCCCGGAACGCCTTAAAAAACATCCGGGTCAGACCATCGTCCCGATCTTCCGCCATTTTGAGCGTGACGTAGAACAAGGCGGTCGTAGAAGCCCCTATGGTAACGATGGGCAGGCTGCACACGAGCCATAAGATGTTCAGGTAAGCACTGTAAGTCAATTTCGTCAGCACAGCAAACAGCGGCTTGTCCGTATTGCACAGGTCACGCATGGGGGTTCTCCTTTCGCTCAATCTCCTGTGGATTCGCGCAGGATCAGGTTGGTTTCCGTATAGACGGTGCGATAGTTCAGCGATGGCTCTTCGATGCGGGTCATAAGCAGATTGGCAGCGGTGTAGCCCATGATCTGTCCATGGATATGGATCGAAGTCAGACGGGGGACAAAGTAGGAAGCCTCCTGACTGTCATCGAAGCCGCAGACCCAGATATCATCGGGAACCGAATACCCCAGCTCATTCAATGCCTTGACCAGATCCATGGCAACAAAGTCATTGGCGCAGACAAAGGCATCCGGCATCGTTTTGAACCGACGGATGGTTTCGTACAGGGATACCGGATAGTTCTGCTGTCCCGATGGCATCGCACAGGTGCTCAGGCCTTCTGTCAGACCAAAGTGCTCCACTGCATCCTTATAAGCCATATAACGCTCAAAGAAGGACTGACAGTGGTTTTTATCCCCCGCAAAGCTGATGCGTTTTTTGCCGCGCTGGACCATGTGTGTCACCGCATTCTGGATTTCAATGCGGTTTTCCATATAAAGGCGGTCAGCTTTAAGAGGAGGACGCATATTCATCACAGGGCTGTCTACAAACAGCAGCGGAAGATCCAGATCGCACAACATCTGTGCGTAGTCATAGTCGAATACTTCAAAGCAGATGATGCCAGCTGTGCGCTGGATGTTGAGAGAAGATGGAAGTTTTTTCTCTTTCAGCTCTATGGGAGAAATGCGATGAATGGTCATGCCGCTGTGCAGATGGTTGATTTCCGACTGGAAACGATCCAGCATCGTGGAGGAAAAGTGAGAGCTGCTCAGAAACTGGGTCGTCAGCATGGCGATCTCCCGTTTGTCACTCGGCAGAATGAAAGGCTCTGCTGCTTTTGCAGCGTCTTCCTGAAACAGCGGCAGATAGGCGAACTGCTTATAGCCCATTTCGGCGGCTTTGCGCAGGATCTTCTCCCGTGTGGCATCTGCCAGCACACCGGTGTTGTTGATGGCCTTTGAAACTGTGTTGCGGGAAAGCTGCAGTTCGTTTGCAATATCCTGAATGGTGACCTTGGTTGCCATAAGTCATCCTCTTTCTTTAGAATATAGGAGCGGATGTTCCTTCTTTTATAGATAAAGTCTGGTGACGGATCTTGTTCTTTATGACTCCAGTATAGTGCAAATGCACAAATTAGTCAAACGTAAAAATGCAAATCATCATTTTGCATATTTGCGCACTTTCGAATTTGTGCATCTGTACAAATCCACAGTATTTCTTGATATATACTATGAATTATCGTTGACATTCGCTTGCTTGCGTGGTATAAATGAATTACAGAGTTTTACATTTGCACAATCAAAGTAAAAAGCGCAAGATTCAAAGGTGCAAATGTAAAATGCAAATCAAGCGGCAAGCAAATCAAAAAGGAGGAGAATGATTCATGAAAGCAAAGACAGCCTCGTCGGAAACGGCTGTGCTGGCAGCAGAACGCAAGCTGCACAACACATGGGTCTACATCAAACGGCATTGGCAGCTTTACCTGTTGTTCCTGCTGCCTGCCGTGGTGCTGACGCTGGTGTTCAAGTACGCGCCCATGGGCGGTGTGCTGATCGCGTTCCAGAAGTACAATCCCTTCAAAGGTATCTGGGGCAGCGAGTGGGTAGGCTTCAAAAACTTTACCCGCTTCATGTCCTCGCCGGACTTCCAGCGCTATTTGATCAACACCCTGAAGCTGAGCGTCTACGGTCTGCTGTGGGGCTTCCCGATCCCTATCCTGCTGGCATTCCTGCTCAACCGTATCGAGAGCAAGAAGATCAAGCAGAAGGTGCAGCTGGTGCTGTATATGCCCAACTTCATCTCGGTCATCGTGCTGTGCGGCATCGTCCGGGTGCTGCTGAGTGTCACCGGTCCGGTGAACGGCCTGCTTCACACCAGCATCAATTTTATGACGCTGCCGGAAGCGTTCCGCCCCATCTACATCATCAGCGGCATCTGGCAGGGTGCCGGCTGGGCATCCATCATGTACACCGCATCCCTTTCTAACGCCAGCAAAGATCTGAAGGAAGCTGCGATGATCGACGGCGCAAACCTGATCCAGCAGATCATGACGGTGGAGTGGCCCGCCATTAAGGATATGGTCGTTATTCAGTTTATCCTGCAGGCAGGCAACATCATGAGCATCGGTTTTGAAAAAGCCTATGCCCTGCAAACCGACCTGAACCTGAACACTGCCGAGATCATTGCAACGTATGTTTATAAAAAGGGCCTGTTGGACGGCGATTACAGCTTTTCCACGGCAGTCGGTCTGTTCAACACCATTGTCAACGTCATCCTGCTGATCGCAGTGAACAAGATCGTTGCCAAAATGAACGATGGCAAGGGCTTGTAAGGAGGGGTTTACCATGGCAAAACAGAAAAAATCAAAAATGGCCCTCTACACCAGACAAGATAAGATCATCCTGTACTGCGGCTACGCACTTCTGGGCTTGTTCCTGCTGGCGATCATCGTTCCGATGATCTACATCGTCATCGCGTCCTTTATGGACCCGGTCACTCTGCAAAACAAGGGCATCTCCTTTGATTTCAGCAAGTGGAGTCTGGATGCTTACCAGCGTGTCGTTTCGGACAAGCAGATCTGGGTCGGCTTCAAGAACGCAGTACTTTACTCGATCATCTTCACCATCATCTCGGTAGCTGTGACGATGCTTGCCGCTTATCCCATGTCGCTGCCGGACTTCAAAGGCAAAACGATCTTCAACACCTTGTTTGTGATCACGATGTTTTTCAGCGGCGGTCTGATCCCCACCTACCTGCTCATCAACAATCTGGGTCTGCTGGATTCCATGTGGGCGGTCATTCTGCCGGGAGCATTCAGCGTGTGGAACATGATCATTGCCCGTACCTATTATCAAGGCATCCCGCGTGAGCTGCGCGAAGCTGCGGATGTGGATGGAGCCAGCGAGATGCTTTACTTCTTCAAGATCCTGCTGCCCGTCTGTATGCCGGTGGTGGCAGTTCTGGCCCTGTGGCAGTTTGTGGCAATGTGGAACAGCTACTTTGATGCCATGATCTACCTGAACAGCGCATCGAAGCAGCCGCTGCAGCTGGTGCTGCGTTCCATCCTGATCCAGAGCCAGCCGGAATCCGGCATGATCGCAGATATCCAGAGCACTGCCGAACGTGCGAAGATGGCAGAACTGCTCAAATATGCAACCATTATTATTTCCAGTCTGCCGCTGCTGGTGATGTATCCCTTCTTCCAGAAGTATTTTGATGCCGGCATCATGGCTGGTTCCATTAAAGGCTGAGGATATTCCAGAATTTTATGAGCCGGTACGCTCATCTGTTACACGAAGAAAGAACCACAAAAAAGGAGAAAATACCATGAAAAAGCTGATCTCTCGCCGCAACTTCCTCAAGGTCTGCGCTCTGGCGGGTTCTGCCGCTGCTCTGTCTGCTTGTGGCGGCGGCAAATCCACCGGCGGCAGCAATTCTGCTGCCGCAGCTGTGGACGTAACCGGTGTCGTTACATTTCCGCTGTCCGAAAAGGTCACCTTTACCGGTATGACCAGCTTCCCTGTGGGCAGCGAATCCGAGCCGAACAACCGCACCATCTTCAAGCGTCTGGAAGAGCAGACCAATGTGCACATCGACTGGACCGCCATCCAGTCCGACCAGTGGAACGATAAGATCACCCTGAATATGTCCAACCCCAACACCCTGACGGATTTTGTTTTTACTGCTGATTTTACCGACAGCAATCTGCTGCGCTACGCAGATCAGGGTGTCATCCTCAATCTGGAAGACTACATTGACAACAATATGCCGAATCTCCAGAAGGTCTTTGAGCAGTACCCGGAGTACCGCACCATGTGTACCGACAGCGATGGCCACATCTGGGCACTGCCCTGGATCGAGCAGCTCGGCGCAGAAAAGACCGCCATCCAGACCATTGGCAACATGAGCTTCATCAATACCAAGTGGCTGAACTTCCTCGGTCTGTCGATGCCCACCACAGTGGACGAGTTTGAGCAGGTGCTGATGGCATTCCGTGATAACGCCGCTTCTATCAAGGCAGAGTATGGCATTGACGGCGACATCATTCCCATGTCCTGCATCGTCAACAACGGCGATCAGGACCCCAGCATCCTCATCAATGGTTTTGGCGAAGGCTACGGCGATGCAGACAAAGACCGCCATATCGCCGTTACCAATGACCGGAAAGTCATCTGTGCCGCCACCCAGCAGGGCTACCGTGATGGTCTGGACTGGCTGCACAAGCTGTATGCCGAGAAGCTCATTGACCCGGAGTGCTTCACGCAGGAGTGGTCCACCTATGTTTCCAAGGGCAAGGCTGGCCGCTATGGTGTCTGCTTCAGCTGGGATGTTGCCAACATTGACAACCTGACCGACTGGAAGCCGCTGCCTGCCCTGACCGCCGATACCCGCAATATCACCCCGCAGAACGGCTCTTTCACCAGCGGCTTTGGCCGCGGCAAGTGCGTTGTCACCGCAAAGGCGGATAACCCCGCACTGGTTTGTGCATGGCTGGATCAGATGTACGCACCCCTCCAGTCTCCGCAGAACAACTGGGGTACTTACGGCGATGCGGAAGGCTTTAATATTTTTGAACTGTCCACCAACGATAAGGGCGAGCCCATGCTGAAGCACGCTCCTCTGGGCGATGCTTCTCCCGTGGAAGTCCGTGAGGCGCAGTGTGTCGGCGGGCCTCTGGCGGTTCTGGATGATTACTATGGTGTATACGTTACCTGCCCGGACGATGCACAGTACCGTCTGGACTGGATCAAGGAGATCTACACCCCGGATATGAACAACGATTATGTCTATCCCAATGTCTTTATGAGCAGCGAGGACACCGAGCAGGTCTCTAACCTGCAGGCAGATCTGCAGACCTACATGAATACGCAGAAGGCCGACTGGATCATGAACGGCACTACGGATGCAGAGTGGAACGAATATCTGAGCAAGCTGGAAGACTACGGCCTGTCCGACTATCTGGGCATTATGCAGAAATATCTGGATGCTTACTACGCATAAGAATTCTTTCCTTTGGAGGATTCCATGAACGATTTGACTTTACAAAAAGCCCGTGCCTACGAGGCCGAGCACGGTGCTGCCATTTCCCCGGCGGAACGCCCTGCTTACCACATGACCCCCTATGTGGGCTGGCTGAACGACCCCAACGGTTTCTCTTATTACAAAGGGAAGTATCACCAGTTCTATCAGTATAACCCCTACGATGTGCGGTGGGCGCCCATGCACTGGGGTCACGCCGTCAGCACCGACCTGCTGCACTGGGAGTATCTGCCCTGTGCGCTGGCACCGGATTCCCCGGTGGACAACGGCCCCGGCTGCTTCTCCGGCTCTGCCACCGAGATGGATGACGGCAAGCAGCTGCTGATGTACACCAGCGTGGTGGCAGAAAAGCAGCCCAATGGGGAGATGCGGGATATCCAGACCCAGAGCATTGCCATCGGTGACGGTCTCAACTACGAAAAGCCTGCCTGCAACCCGGTGCTGACCCAGAAAGACCTGCCGGAAGGCTTCAGCAGGTTCGACTTCCGGGACCCCAAGATCTGGCGTGAGGCCGACGGCACCTACTCCGCCGTCACCGTCTGCCTGGCCGAGGACGGCAGCGGCGCAGCGGCACTGTTCCAGAGCAAGGACGGCTTCGACTGGCACTTTGTCACGGTGCTGGAACGCTGCAACAATCAGTACGGCAAAATGTGGGAGTGCCCGGACTTCTTCCCGCTGGATGGCAAGCAGGTCTTGATGCTGGGACCCATGGAGATGCTGCCCAAGGGCGAGTTCCACAATGGTCACAACGTCATTGCCTTCATCGGCAGCTACGACGAAACCACCCACACCTTCACCAAGGAAAATGTGCAGCTGATGGACGGCGGCATCGACTTCTACGCCACCCAGACCACCCTTGCCCCGGATGGCCGCCGCATCATGACCGCATGGCTGCAGACATGGTCGGACACCGAGGATAAGCCCCAGGGCTGCAAGTGGTTCGGGCAGACCATCTGCCCCCGGGAGCTGCATATCAAGGACGGACGCATTCTTCAGACCCCCGTGCGGGAGCTGGATGCCGTCCACGGCAAGCGCACCTTCCACGAAAATGTGACGGTGCAAAGCGAAACTTCTCTGGAAGGCATCAAGGGCCGTGTGGCCGACCTGACCGTCACGGTGCAGCCCGGCGAATACCGCTCCTTCACCCTGAAGCTGGCCGCCGATGCAGAGCATCACACCAGCCTGACCTACGATCCCTACACTTCCGAGCTGACGCTGGATCGCAGCTATGCCGGTTCCCGTGCCGACATCGTTCACCGCCGCAGCTGCAAGGTGCGCAGCCAGAACGGTGCACTCAAGCTCCGCATCCTGTTGGATAAGAACAGCATCGAAGTTTTCGCCAACGATGGTGAGCAGACCATGACCGCATGGATCTACACGCCCCAGTCTGCCGATGGCATCACCTTTGCTGCCGATGGCAAAGCAACAATCACGGCAGAACAGTTTGAGCTGAATCTGTAACCTGATATTCCCATCATTTCTCCTTCATTGAATACAGCCCCGCTTTGGCTTCTCCTTCGCCAAAGCGGGGCTGTGTTTTTGTATGGGTTCTATGCGTTCTGCCCCCGTTCCGGGGGCTTTTTTGTGTCCGGGAGGCAGCGTTTTCTGAAAACGCAGCCAAACTGCAAAAAAAGTTACAATTTTCTCATCAAAAAAGGCGGTTTCCCATTGACAGCCTTGTTATAATAGGAGTGTAAGATTTTTGAGCCAGCACTCTGCGGCTCTGATTGCTGAACGGCCCTTGCGGGCTTTTGGAAAAAGAAAGAGGCATACAGCATTATGACGAATATCGATATTTTCTCCGGCTTCCTTGGTGCCGGCAAGACGACCCTGATCAAGAAGCTCATCAAGGAATCCTTTGCGGGCCAGAAGGTGGTCCTGATCGAGAACGAGTTTGGTGAGATCGGCATCGACGGCGGCTTCCTGAAGGAGTCCGGCATCCAGATCAACGAGCTGAACGCAGGCTGCATCTGCTGCTCTCTGGTGGGCGATTTCCGTGCCGCTCTGCAGCAGGTGGTGGAGCAGTACCACCCCGACCGCATCGTTATTGAGCCCTCCGGTGTGGGCAAGCTGAGCGATGTCACCCGCGCTGTGGAGGGTGTGGCTGAGCATCTGGATGTGAAGCTGAACAGCTTTGTCACCGTGGCCGATGTCAACAAGGTTAAGATGTATATGAAGAACTTCGGTGAGTTCTATGATGATCAGATCAGCCACGCAAGCTGCATCATCCTGAGCCGCACCCAGACCGCCAGCGAGGAGAAGATCGCCGCTGCGGTCGCCATGCTGCGTGAGAAGAACCCCACCGCTACCATCGTGACCACCGCATGGGATTCCCTGACCGGCGAGCAGATCCTGAAGGCCATGTCCTCCAAGGACGATTTCAAGGCAGAGCTGATCGCCATGGCTGCCAAGGCCAATGAGAAGCACGCCGAGGAGGACGAGGAAGAAGAGCACGAGCATCATCACCATCATTACGATGAGAACGGTGTGTGCAGCTGCGGCCATCACCACCATGATCACGATGACGATGACGACGACGATGATGAGGACGAGCACGAGCATCACCACGACCACGAAGAGGATGACCACGAGGACCACTGCTGCCACCACCATCACGACCATGAGGATGACCATGACCATGATGAGCATGAGCATCATCACCACGATGAGGACGGCCACTGCTGCTGCGGCCATCACCACCACCACCACGATCACGATGCCGATGAGGTGTTCACCAGCTGGGGTGTCGAGACGGCCAAGAAGTTCAGCAAGGCAGACATCGAGCACGCACTGACCGAGCTGGACGGCGGCAAGTACGGCATGATCCTGCGTTCCAAGGGCATCGTGGACGGCGGTGCCGACGGCTGGCTGGAGTTCGATTACGTCCCCGGCGAGTGGGAAGTGCGTCAGCGCGGTGCCGATGTGGGCGGCAAGCTGGTCGTCATCGGCTCCAAGCTGGACGAAAAGGCCATTGCCGCACTGTTTGGCTGCTGAGCTGCAAGTTGTGTAAGGAGAAAAACCGATTATGGCAAACGAGATCCCGGTTTACCTGTTTGTGGGCTTCCTCGAAAGCGGCAAGACCAAGTTCATTCAGGAGACCTTTGAAGACCCCAATTTCGACTCCGGCGACAAGACCCTGCTGCTGGTCTGCGAGGAGGGCGAGGAAGAATATAACGAGAAGAAGTTCGCCTTCCCCGGCGTGACGCTGAAGGTCCTTGAGGATAAGGCGGAGCTGAACCCCCAGAATCTGGCCAGGCTCGAAAAAGAATCCGGCGCAGGCCGTGTGGTCATTGAGTATAACGGCATGTGGCTGCTGCAGGATCTGGCCAACAACCTGCCCGAGAACTGGATCGTCTACCAGTGCATTGCCACGGCCGACGGCACCACGGCCCTGACCTACGCCCGCGACAACTCCATGCGCTCTCTGCTGCTGGACAAGATCGCCCGCAGTGAGCTGATCGTGTTCAACCGCGCCGAGGCCGTGAACAACGATGCCGCCCGTCAGGAGCTGCACAAGCTGGTGCGTCAGGCCTCCCGCAAGTGCGATATCGCCTATGAGTTCGCCGACGGCAGCGTGGCATACGATGACATCCCTGACCCGCTGCCCTTTGATCTGAACGCCCCGATCGTTGAGATCGGTGAGGACGATTTCGGCATCTGGTATATGGACTGCCAGGACGAGCCCCAGAAGTATGTGGGCAAGACTGTCCGGTTCCTGGCGCAGGTCTGCCAGACCAACCGCGCGGGCAAAAACAGCTTTGTGCCCGGCCGTTTTGCAATGACCTGCTGTGTGCAGGATATCCAGTTCGTGGGCTTCCCCTGCAGCTATGATGGCTACAAGGCACTGGAGCAGCGCGCCTGGGTCACTGTGACCGCCAAGGTCAATTACAAGTTCCACAACATCTACCGCGGCAAGGGCCCGGTGCTGACCGCCATTTCGGTGGAGCCCGCCGAAAAGCCGCAGAACGATGTCGTAACATTCTCTTAAATCCTAACTTATACAGGGAGGACTTCACCATGAAAACTCTGTTCCGTGTTCTGGGTGCCGCTGCCGCTGTGGCTGTTACCGGTGCCGCCATCGTCGTGCTGGACAAAGTTCTGAACGACAAGGACCCGCTCCACGTCGAAAACGTGGAGTTCCCCGAGGAAGCTGAAAAGGACCCCGCCGAGGCCGAAAAGACTGCCGAAGCCTACGCCGAGGGCGAGGCCAAGGAGACTACTCCCGGTGACGCATGGCCCCCTGCCTTTGAAAAGGCTCCTGCCGAGCCCGAGACTGCTCCTGCAGCCCCGGTGGTGGAAGCTGCCCGGGCAGAGGAGACTGCCGAGGAAAAGCCTGCGGCAGAGGAAACGACCGTGAATCCTGTAGAGGCAGGCCCTGCCGTTGCCCCCAAGGATGAGAACGGCAAGTTCGATACCACCAAGATCGCGGAAGCCAGCGATTTCACCGGCATCGAAGAGGAATCCGGCTGCAAGAGCTGAGCAAAGCAATAAAAGGACGCTGTGCCGCAGGGCACAGCGTCCTTTTTCTGTCTGGGTCATTTCCGCAGGGCTTTGGCGGCTTCGGTGCCTGCCACGGCACCCTCGTACACGGCCTTGGCGACCTGCAGCAGCCCGCCGGTGCAGTCTCCGGCGGCGTACAGGCCGGGCAGGGAGGTCTGCATGTGGTCATCCACCACGATCCGGCTGCCGTTCACCTCGGCCCCCAGCTTGCGGGCCAGGGCAGTGCTGCCCGCCACGCCCAGCGCCACGAACACGCCGGAGACTTCCAGTGTCCCGCCGTCTTTCAGCTGCACGCCGGTGACCCGCTCCTCGCCGAGGATGGCTTCCGCGGCTTCCGTCCGCACGGCCACCTCCGGCGGGAACTGTGCTGTCAGCGGGGCCCCGCCCGTGAGCAGGGTGACGCTGTGAGCCACGGGCAGCAGGGCCTGTACCTCATGCAGGGCGTACTCTCCACTGCCCAGCACGGCCACATCTCTGCCGCGGTAGAAAAAGGCATCGCAGGTGGCGCAGTAGCTCACGCCGTGGCCCTCCAGCCCGGCAAGGCCCGGAATGCGGGGCGCTGCCCGGGAAGCCCCGGTGGCCAGAATGACGGCATCGGCAGGGAAATCCCCGGCCAGCGTCTCCACGGTCAGCTTGTCGGTATAGGTCAGGCCCACGGCCTCGGTGGTGACGAACTCCACCCCCACGGCCTTGGCACCCTCGATGCCCCGGCGTTCCAGCTCGGAACCGGTGATGGGTTCGGCAAAGCCGTAGTAGTTCTGGATGAGCTCGGCCCGGTCCAGTGCGCCGGGGCCCTTGGTCAGAACGGTGGTCTGCACCCCGGCGCGCGCGGCATACAATGCCGCCGAGACACCTGCGGGGCCGGAACCGATGATCACAATGTTAGACATGGCAGTTTCTCCTTATGGTAGGTTGTACAGAGGATAGCTTGATCTTATGATAACTATTATACCTCAACTCCCCGCACTTTTCATCTCCGACGAACTGTGCTATACTGAAAACATCGCAAAAATCGACACCATGGAGGGGAAAAACCTATGTCCAAGCAGCGCCTGCTTTTTATCACCACCGGCGGCACCATTGCCAGCGTGCGCACCGCACAGGGGCTCAAGCCTGTTCTGACCAGCGAGGAGCTGCTGGCCCATCTGCCGGAATTGCAGCAGCTCTGCTGCCCGGAAACGCTCAACCTGTGCAGCATCGACAGCACCGACCTTGGCCCGGAGCACTGGCTGATGATGGCCAAGGCCGTGCAGGAAAACTATGCGCTTTACGATGGCTTTATCATCTGCCACGGCACCGATACGCTGGCCTACTCGGCGGCGGCGCTGTCCTACCTTATTCAGAATGCGGACAAGCCCATCATCCTCACGGGTGCCCAGCAGCCCATTTCCAACGAGATCACCGATGCCAAGAAGAACCTGCGGGACAGCGTGATCTGTGCCCTTGATCCGGGCAGCCGGGGTGTGATGGTGGTGTTTGGCGGGCACGTCATTGCGGGCACCCGCGCCAAGAAGAACAAGACCATCAGCTACGATGCCTTTGCGTCGGTCAACTTCCCGGCGCTGGCGCTGGTGCAGGGCGACCGGCTGGTGCGGTATGTGGCTTCGCCCTGGCCCACCGGCCCTGTGGAGTTTGGCCGGGCGCTGAACCCAAAAGTGTTCCTGCTCAAGCTGACCCCCGGCCTTGGACCGGAACTTATCCCGGCCATCTTTCAACAATATGACTGCGTCATTGTGGAAAGCTTTGGCGTGGGCGGCATTCCCCAGCGGCTCATGGATGCCTTTGCCGAGGAGCTGGGCGATTACGACAAGACCCACAAGATCCTGATCCTGACCACGCAGGTCACTTATGAGGGCAGCGATGTGGGCATTTACGAGGTGGGCAAGCGGGTCAAGAACCGCTTCCGCTTCCTGGAGGCCCACGATATGACCATTGAGGCCGTTGTCACCAAGGTCATGTGGCTGCTGGCCCAGAACTGCGAGAACTTTGACCAGCTCCAGCAGCGGTTCTACCGGCAGATCAATTTTGATACATTCTATCATTGAAACAAACGGGAGATGCCCCACCGGCACCTCCCGTTTCTGTTATGCGAACACCAGTTGCACCAGCAGCACATAACACACCGTACCGCCGGTGATGGAGACCAGTGTCTGGTGCTTCCACCGGTGCAGGGCGATGGTCACGGCAATGGCAATGGCCTCGGGGATGCCGTGACTGCCCGCAAAGGGTGTGACACTTTTCAGGCAGTAGAGGATCAGCATTCCGAAGATGGCGGCGGGCAGCACCCGGCCCAGATACTGTACCACTTCGGGCGGCTGCTGGTCCTTGGAGGAAAAGATCAAAAAGGGCAGAAAGCGGGTGAGCATGGTCGCCGCCGTGCACACTGCAATGGTCAGACCCATCTGGAACGTGGTCATTGCGCTGCCTCCTTCTGCTTCTCCGTTTGGCCGGGGACGATGCCGTCGGCCCGCTCAATGGGCTTGCGCAAAACCAGCAGCAGCACCAGGATGCAGACCATGGAGGGCAGCAGGAAGCTGCCGGAACCAAAGAGGACCAGGCAGACCAGCGGCACGGCCAGCCCGATAACACCGCTGTAATGCTGCTTCTCCTTTTCCCACTGGTTGAGGAAGATGACCACGAACATGGCGGTCATCACAAAATCCACGCCCCTGGTGCTGAAGGGGAGCACCGACCCCACCACGGCCCCCAGCCCGGCGCTGGCGACCCAGTAGAACTGGTCCAGCAGGGTGATGAAGAACATGAACCAGCCCCGGTCGATCCCCTGCGGCGGCTCTGCAGAACAGGTGATGGAAAAGGTCTCGTCGCTCATGGCAAAGATCATGTAAAAGCTGCGCAGGCCGTAGCCCTTGTACCGCTCCAGCATGGCCAGACCGTAGAACAGGTGCCGTGCCTGGATCATCAGCGCCATCAGAAAAGCCGACAGTGGGGAAAAGGCCCCCAGCAGCAGGCTTGCCAGCACAAATTCCAGCGAGCCGCCGTAGACCACGGTGCCCATGAGCATAGGCATCCAGACGGGCAGGCCAAGGCTCTGCACATAGATGCCGTAGCCCATGCCCAACACGAGATAGCCTGCAAACACCGGCACGGTCTGGGGCGCAGCGGCCCGGAAGGCCTGCCACACCACACTGGGGCCCGGTACAGCCTGTATGGTTTTGGATTCTTTCATATACACTAACCCCCTGGATTGGTAGTATAACAGATTTCCGGGATTTTGCAAGAAAAATCCCGGGGCCGGATGTTTCCGGTCAATTTGAAAACTTTTTGTCCGTCACTCGTGGACTTTTGGCGAATCAGGACAAAGTTTTGCCAAAAGGCTTGCACTTTGATGCTTTACTGTGGTAAAATCGAAGCGTACTTTCATTTGGAAAGACAAGGGGGAAAAAGTATATGACCAACATCTGCATCATCGCCACCATCATCATCTATCTGGTGGCAATGCTGTTGGTTGGGTTTGCATACAGCAAGTCCAACAACGACAGCACCGATTTCTACCTCGGCGGCCGAAAAATGGGCCCGCTGGTCACGGCCATGAGCGCCGAAGCCAGCGATATGTCCAGCTGGCTGCTGATGGGAATGCCGGGCCTTGCCTACCTCACCGGCATCGCCTCGCCCGGCTGGACCGCCATCGGCCTGGCGCTGGGCACCTGGCTGAACTGGCTCATCGTGGCCCGGCGGCTGCGGCGGTATTCGGCCAATCTGGAAGCCATCACCGTGCCGCAGTTCCTGTCCCTGCGCTTCCACGACCAGCGCAATCTGCTCAACGCACTGGGCGCGGTGATCATCATCGTGTTCTTTGTGCCCTACACGGCTTCGGGCTTTGCCGCCTGCGGTAAGCTGTTCCACAGCCTGTTCGGCGTGGATTACATGGCGGCCATGGTGGTCTCGGCCTGTGTCATCGTGGGCTATACCATCACGGGCGGCTTCCGCGCCGTTACCACCACCGACCTCATCCAGTCCATCGTGATGAGTCTGGCCCTTGTGGCTGTGCTGGTGTACGGCATTGGCGCGGCAGGCGGCTGGGATGCCGTTGTGGCCAACGCCAAGAGCCTGCCCGGCTACCTGACCATGATGGCCAGCCATAACGCCGCCGAGGGTACGGCCACCTCGTACAGCCTGCTGGACATTGTCTCCACCATGGCGTGGGGCCTGGGCTACTTCGGAATGCCCCACATCCTGCTCCGCTTCATGGCCATTGAGGATGAAAAGAAGCTGGTACTCAGCCGCCGCATTGCCAGCGTGTGGGTCGTCATTGCCATGACAGCCTCCATCATCATCGGCATGGTGGGCCTTGGCATGACCAAGGCAGGCGCGCTGGAGTACCTGAGCGGCTCCTCCAGCGAGACGGTCATCGTCCGCATTGCAAACCTCATTGCACAGCACGGCATTCTGGCAGCCGTGCTGGCGGGCCTGATCCTGGCGGGCATCCTTGCCGCCACCATGTCTACCGCCGACAGCCAGATGCTTGCCGCCGCGTCCAGCGTCTCCCAGAACATCCTGCAGGAGTTCGGCCACATGAAGCTGACCGAACGCCAGAGCCTGTTTGCTGCCCGCCTGACCATTATCTGCGTCAGCGTGGTGGGCGTGGTGCTGGCCCGTGACCCCAATTCCAGCGTGTTCGGCATCGTCAGCTTTGCATGGGCCGGTTTCGGCGGCGCGTATGGTGCCGTGATGCTCTGCGCCCTGTTCTGGAAGCGCTGCAACTGGCAGGGTGCGCTGGCCGGGATGCTCGCCGGCGGCCTGATGGTCTTTGTCTGGAAGTACCTCATCAGCCCGCTGGGCGGCGTGTTCAGCATCTATGAGCTGCTGCCCGCCTTCCTGACCTCGCTGCTGGTCTGCGTGGTGGTCAGCCTGGTCACCCCCGCCCCCTCGAAGGAGATCGAAGCCGAGTTTGAGGCGGCGAAATAAGAAACAATAGAAAGCAAGGGC
>OLZE01000346.1_pt1 | contig 33678 bp, 20 predicted proteins | sample 1674091 | NCBI WGS metagenome assembly OLZE01 (sample SAMEA103958143, study PRJEB25191) | human gut metagenome | biome: human-associated habitat [ENVO:00009003]; feature: intestine environment [ENVO:2100002]; material: feces | place: Germany | collected 2013/2015
TCTACGGCGTACGCCCCGACGTGCGTATCATGAACACCTCCTACCTGGGCGGCGAATGGTACATCGACGAGATGAAAACCAAGGCCAACGACGCCCCGGGCGTACCCTTCTCGCTGCCCAAGAGCAAGTATACCTTCACCAACGACTGGGTGCCGGTGGACAACCGCTTCGACCGCGCGGTGGACATCAAGGACGTGATCGAATTCGTGCGCAGCGAAGACCCGCGCAGCAAGATCAAGCTCTCGGACGGGACGATGACCGACTACATCCCGACCAAACGCATCGCACTGCCGGTGAACAAGGAGAACGCCATCGCCTCGGGCATCGTCGCCGAAAAAGACCGCGCCCAGATGGTCGACACGGTATACATCAACCTGCGGAAGAACTCGATCGACAAGACGCAGCTGATGATCCTCGACATGCTGGCCAACTTCGACTGGAAGCGCCCGCTCTACATGACGCAGGTCTACATATTGCAGGATTTCGGACTGATGGATTACCTCCAGTTCGACGGCTACGCCTACCGTTTCGTGCCGATCCTCACTCCCGTGCAAAACCCCTGGGAAATCGGGCGCATCGACGCGGATTACGCGGCGCCGCTGCTCAAGGAGACATTCCGCTACGGGAATCTGGCCGACCCGAGGGTATATGCCGATTACTTCATCCAATACAACCTGAGCGCCTCGCACGCCCGCGATGCCTTTGCCCGCGTGGCAAAGGAACTGCTGCGGCAGGATCGCGCGCAGGAAGCCGTCGAACTGCTCGACATGGGGCTTGAGAAGCTGCCCCCGTCGCAGATACGCTTTACGGACTCCAACACCTATCCGTTCCTCGAAGCGTACTACGCCGCTTCGGCGATGGGCGTGGAGGATGCGGCCGACAAGGGCGACGCACTGCTGCGCGAATACGCCAGGACACTGATCGAGTACATCGAATATTACCTGCGTTTCGACGGCGTGCAGGGCGACATGGTGTCGCCGATCATCGACGATAAACTCGACCAGCTGGGCGACGTCTACTACCTTGCCGTATATGCCGGGCGCAAGGAAGTCATCGGCGAGATCAACGCCTATTACCGTTCGCTCGGGGTCGAAGAGGAGAACCTCGTGGATGTGGGCGACAAGCCCCACCAGGTCGATACGACCCTTATCCCGCGCAAAGACACCGCGCAATAGCAACTACCACGGACAAAAGGCGAAAGCCCCTCCTTTGCGGAGGGGCTTTCCCCATATTACGGATCGGGGCTTCCGGGCGGAAACAGTGCAGCTGCAACAACCAAAACCGCCTCATCCCGTCCCCGGGCACCCGCCGTAAAAAGACAGGGAACCCCCGCCTCGGTGGGTTCCCTGCGGTCAAAACGGTATCGGCAGCAACGGGTACACATTTTCAGTGACGCCTCATCCCGCACAGTGAGTTGCCAAGCCGTTTTGGCGCGTTTCCTGTATGATGACAAAGATAGGCAAATTCCCCGATAATGATGTATAAATCATTATCAAATATTGGGGAGGTTTGTTTCTTTGTTAACATGAAACAACCTTGGCGGGACAAAACATTACTGAAGGCGATCGCAGGTCGGCTCAGGGAACTGCGTGCAGAAAAGGGTGTTTCCCAGGAGACCGTCTACGAGGACACGGGCATCCATATCGGCAAGATCGAGACCGAGAAATACAATATCACGGTGAGCACCCTCGCTCGCCTCTGCCGCTATTACGGCATATCGCTCGGCGCATTCTTCGACCAGGTAGAAGACAGGTCTGACGCAGAATGACAAGACACCCCTCCGCGGAGAGGCGTCTTGTCATTTGGTTTCGGGTTTTCCGGCAGGCTGTTCCCGCTGCGGTTTGTCGTTGTCTTTGCTCCTGTTGTACAGGAACCGTTTGATCTTGTGCGTCGGAGTCTTTGCGAAATCGTCCTTTTCCTCGACCACCTCCGAAATCCGCGAGAAGCGGTTAACCTTGGCATTCACGAAATCCATGATCTCCTTCTTGAGCTGCTCGGTCTTGGCCTCCCAGGCCTCCTTCTTCGTCTCCCACTCCTCGCGCCAGTTGTCGATCATGGCCTCGATCTCGTCGCGGTTGAAATGCACCAATGCCACGAGGCGCCCCTCCTGTTCGGTGACGATCGAATCGGCGATATATACGTGCGAATTGAGTACGGTTTCGATATCCTCGGGATAGATGTTCTCGCCGCCGGGGCCTACGATCATATTTTTCAGGCGCCCCTTGATATAAAGCCAGCCGTCCTTGTCGAACTCGCCCAGATCGCCCGTGCGGAACCAGCCGTCGTCGGTAAAGACCTCCTTCGTCGCCTCGGGGTTCTTGAAATACCCGAGCATGACGCTGGGCGTCAGCGCCACGACCTCGCCCTGCCGGGTGTCGGGGTTGATATTCTCCAGGCGCAACTGCACACCCGGCGCCTGGGGCCCGGTCGAGCCGAGGCGCACCTGCGAAGGTGCGGCGCCCGCAAGCAGCGGCGCGGTCTCGGTGAGCCCGTAGCCGATGGCATAAGGCACTTTCGCCTCCAGCAAGAACTTTTCGGCACCGCCGTCGAGTTTGGCGCCCCCGATGCCGAGGAACCGCAGCCGCCCGCCGAAGAGCTTGAGCAGTTTCTTGCCCGCGACGCGATGGAGGTAACGGCGCAAGAATCCCACCTTATAGAGCGTCCGCCAGAAACCGTTGGAATTGAATTTGGCCAGCACCTGGTGGCGGTAGATCTTCTCGATGATGAGCGGCACGATCAGCATGACCGAGGGACGCACGGCACGCAGCGCCGGCATCAGTGCCGAGGCCGTGGGCGGACGGTCGAGATAAACGACCCTGGCACCCATCGAGAAGGGATAGATCATGCCGATGGAACATTCGTAGGTGTGCGAGAGCGGCAGCACCGAGAGGAATACGTCGTCGGGCAGTACGGGAAAGATGCCCGACGAAATCCCGACCTGGGCGCAGAGTGCCGCGTGGGTCAGCATCACCCCCTTGGGCTTCGAGGTCGTACCCGAGGTATAGATGATCACGGCCAGGTCATCGGGCTTCGGCACGGCCATGGTACCCTCCCCCCTGACACGCTGAGCAATGACGCCCAGGTTCTTGGTGCGCACCACGACGTTCAGCCGTTCGATGGTCTGTTTCGAGAGTTTGGTAAAGAGCCGGTCGGAAACGAGCAGGGCCTTGGCTTCGGAATGCGCGATGATCATGTCGAGTTCCTCGCCCGAAAAATCGGGCAGGATCGGCACGGCGACCATGCCTGCCGAAGTAACGGCGAAATAGCAGACTCCCCAGTTGGGCATGTTGCTGCTGAGCAAGGCAACCTTGTCCCCGGCACGGAGCCCCGCACCGGTAAGTATCTCCTGCACTTTTTCGATACGCCGGCCCACCTCGGCATAGGTCACGTCGTCGCCTTCGAACATCGAAAATGCGACTTTCGACGCGAACTTTTCCACGCTGTTGCGGGCCAGTTCGTAAAGTGTATTGATGGTCATAATACGTTTCGTTTTAACTACGTTTCAATAACGCGAAAGTTTGGGGCGAAATTACTAATTTCCGGTTAAAAATCACTATTTTTGAACCAAAATAATAAAATGCTCGACCATCAGTACATCAAAAAACTTGCCGCCGATGCGGGGTTCGACCTTTGCGGCCTGGCCCCGTGCCGCCACCTGGCCGAGAACGAGTCGATGCTGCGGGCATGGCTGGGCAAGGGCTACCAGTCGTCGCTGGCCTATATGGAGCGCAATATCGAGAAGCGTGCCGACCCGCGCAAACTGGTCGAGGGCGCACGCACGGCCGTGGTCTGCGCCGTGAGTTATAAAAACCGCGCGGGCGAGGGTTATCCCCCCGGGCACCGCACGAAAGTAGCCTCCTACGCCTGTGCGGCCGATTACCACACGACGATCAGGGGAATGCTCGGCAGGATGCTCGATGCACTCCGCGCCTCACGCCCCGATCTGTCGGGGCGGGCGTTCGTCGACACGGCCCCGCTGCTCGAAAAACAACTGGCCGTCGAAGCCGGGCTGGGCTGGATAGGCCGTCAGTCGCTGCTGGTGACACCCCGTTTCGGCACCTATGTCCTGCTGGGCGAACTGCTGCTCACAGACGATGCCGACGTCTACGACCCGCCGTTCGAAGGGTCCCGCTGCGGACGCTGCCACAATTGCATCGAAAGCTGCCCGACGGGCGCCATCGTCGCCCCGAAGGTGATCGACACGGGACGCTGTATCTCCTGTCACACGATCGAGAAGGTTCCCTCCGAAGGGATCGGCCTCGACGGCTGGATCTTCGGCTGCGACCGCTGCCAGAGTTGTTGCCCCCACAACCAGCAGGCCCCGATGCACACCAACCCGGCCTTCGACCCCGTGTTCGACCCGCTGGCGATGGACACCGAGGCATGGCTGGCGATGGACGAAGCGGAATTCGAAGCCCGCATGGGCACGACACCGCTGACCCGCAGCGGACTGGCACGCATCCGAAGCAACATCGCCGGCACCCCCGGCCCCGAATAACCCGTCCCCGCATACGCAGGACAGACGCCCCGCGCTTCCGCAGCAACAACAACCCGGGCATTCGGCACGACTTCCACATCCACCTTAGGGCAAACCCACGCCCCGGCCGGAAATGCAAAACCCGGCCCGGGACAAACGCCGGACACCGCGGTTTCCTGCCCGCCCGCAATAACAAGCCGATTCCGCGGGGGGGGGCATATTCCGCACAAAAAAAAGCGGGTTCTCACGAACCCGCTTCATATCGGCACTTACCCCGTTTACTTGGAAAGTTCGGCCAGGGCAGCCTTGGCATTCTCGGCAGCCGGGCCGTCGGTCACCTGCTTGAAGGCGGCGATTGCCTGCGGCTTCATCTCCTTGGCATTGTAAGCGGCGCCCAGCAGGTAGTACATCAGGCTCTTGTCGGCCGGATCGGTCTGAGCATCGGCAGCAGCCTGTCCCAGTTCGATAACCTTGGCATAGTCCTTCTTGTTGGCATAAGCCTGCAGACGGACATTCTGCGCCAGTGCGCTCTGGGGATTCTTGGCCAGCAGGTCGTCGGCCATCTTGATGATCCCGTCGAAATCGTTGGCAGCCTGCATCTTGGCAACCATATTATTGGTATAGAGCGCCATATCCTCCTTGGCCTTGGCAGCATCTTCGGCATATTTGGGGTGCGTCTTGGCAGCAACGGCCTCGTAGATTTCCATACCCTTCTCGTACTGCGACATGTCGCCGCTGCTCATCGCCATTTCGCAATAGCTCATCGCCAGGTTGAGCGCCATGCCCGTGTTGTCGGGGTCGGCGGCATACCCCTTGGCGAAGATTTCCGACGCGGTGACATAGTCCTTATTGTTGAAAGCGTCGCCGCCCTGTATCTGGTAAATCTTGGCAACCCAGCCGTTCGACTTGGCCATCTGGTTCATGTCGCCGTAAAGCTCGGCCAACTCGGCCGACTTCTCGAAGTTCTTCAGCGCCTCGTCGTAATTCTTGGTCTTCAACGCACCGCCGCCCAGCATGAAATAGCATTTGGGCAGCGTCGATTTTGCCGTAGCCACCATCGAAGCGGCGCTCTCGTTGTCCATGCCCTGGTCGATGACCTGTTCGAACTTGGCAGCTGCCTCGGTGAAATTCTTTGCCCCGAATGCGGCGGCCGCCTCATTGTAAATTGCCGTGACATCCTGCGCCGAGAGCGATACGGCCCCGAACAGCGCAATTACCGATACTAATAATTTTTTCATTCTCCTATTCGTTTTTTAAGTTTTTCAGTTCATGTATCCCGGGTTGCGGATACGTTGGATGCAAAAGTATGTTTTTTTTCTTTTTTTTCAAAATCTAAATGCGGCCTAATCGCGTAACCCGGCGAAAAAAGAGGTCATCAATGCCTCGCATTCCCCGCCGAGGATGCCGCGCACGACCGTCGTTTTCGGATGGAAGACCGCCTCGGAATAACGTCTGTACCCCTTCTTGGGATCGTCGGCACCCCACACCACACGTCCTACCTGTGCCCAGCCGATGGCTCCGGCGCACATGATGCACGGCTCGACGGTGACATATAACGTACACCCTTGCAGGTATTTGCCGCCGAGGGTCGACGCCGCAGCCGTGAGGGCCTGCATCTCGGCATGGGCCGTAGGATCGGAGAGCGTTTCGACAAGGTTGTGGCCACGGCCCACCACCGCACCGTCGGCTACAACTACCGCACCGATCGGCACCTCTTGTTCATTTAACGCTTTGCGGGCCTCGTTTAGTGCGAGGCGCATGAATTTTTCGTCGGTTTTCCGCTGTTCTTCCATTTCGGGTATTTTCCGCAAAAATAGACAAACTTTTACAAACGGCCTCGTCGGGCGGCGGATTATCCCGCGCAGGAGCCGCCGCGGCACGCCCCGCGCCAAATAAAAATCCCGGCCCGCGTTCCGTATTTCGCTTCTTTTATTTAACTTTGCGGGTTGCAAGGACAAAACAAACAAAAAATACAAACCCCTATGTACAGAACCCATACGTGCGGCTGCCTGAGAGCCGAAAACGTAAACCAGACCGTCACCCTCGCCGGATGGGTGCAGAAAGTGAGGAACCTCGGCGCCATGACCTTCATCGACCTGCGCGACCGCTACGGCATCACTCAGGTCGTCATCGAGGAGCACTCGCCCGCCGAAGCCCGCCAAACGGCATGCTGCGTAGGCCGCGAATGGGTCATCCAGGTGATCGGTAAAGTCATCGAACGGCAATCGAAAAATCCCAGGATGGCGACGGGCGACATCGAGGTCGCCGCCCAGAAGGTGACCATACTCCACGAAGCCGAAGTTCCCCCGTTCACGATCGAAGAGGTTTCGGACGGCGGCGACGACCTGCGCATGAAATACCGCTACCTCGACCTGCGCCGCCCGCCGTTGCAGCGCAACATGATCCTGCGGCACAAGATGGCGCAGGAAATCCGCCGCTTCCTCGACGCGGAAGGCTTCCTCGAGATCGAAACCCCCTATCTGGTCAACTCGACGCCCGAAGGCGCCCGCGACTTCGTCGTCCCCAGCCGCATGAACCCCAACCAGTTCTACGCCCTGCCCCAGTCGCCGCAGACCCTCAAACAGCTGCTGATGGTCGCCGGCTACGACAAGTATTTCCAGATCGTGCGCTGCTTCCGCGACGAAGACCTGCGCGCCGACCGCCAGCCCGAGTTCACACAGATCGACTGCGAGATGTCGTTCGTCGAGCAGGAAGACGTGCTGGAGATTTTCGAGCGCTGGGCCAAGCACATGTTCAGGGAGGTAATGGGCATCGAACTGACTGAACCGCTGCGCCGTATGCCGTGGATCGAGGCGATGGAGAAATACGGTTCGGACAAACCCGACCTGCGCTTCGGCATGGAGTTCGCCGACCTCACCGACCTTGCGAAAGGCCACGGCTTCCAGGTCTTCGACGACGCAGAATACGTCACGGGATTCGCCGCCACGGGCTGCGCCGCCTACACGCGCAAGCAGATCGACGCCCTCACGGAGTTCGTCAAGCGCCAGCAGATCGGCGCCAAGGGGCTGATCTGGATCCGCGTCGAACAGGAGGGCGTAAAATCGTCGGTCGACAAGTTCTACACGCCCGACGAGATCCGGGCGATGGCCGGCCGCTGCGGCGCCAAGGCCGGGGACATGGTCTTCATCCTCTGCGGCAAGAAGTTCAAAACGCTGACGCAGCTCTGCGCCCTGCGTCTGGAAGTGGCCCAGCAGTTGGGACTGCGCGACCCGAAGAAGTTCGCGCCGCTCTGGATCGTGGACTTCCCGCTCTTCGAGTGGGATGACGAAACGCAGCGCTACTACGCCATGCACCACCCGTTCACCTCGCCCAAGCCGGAGGACGTACAGTATATCGACAGCGACCCCGGCCGGGTACGTGCCAACGCCTACGACTTCGTGTGCAACGGCACCGAAATCGGCGGCGGTTCGATCCGTATCCACGACTCGAAGCTGCAGGCCAAAATGTTCGAAGTGCTGGGCTTCACGGCCGAACAGGCCCAGCTGCGCTTCGGGTTCCTGATGGACGCCTTCAAATACGGCGCACCGCCCCACGGGGGCCTTGCGTTCGGCTTCGACCGCCTGTGCTCGCTCTTCGGCGGCTCGGACTCGATCCGCGATTACATCGCCTTCCCGAAGAACAATGCGGGCCGCGATGTGATGCTCGACGCCCCGGGCTGCATCGATCAGGCGCAGCTCGACGAGCTGTGCCTCTCGCTGGTAAAGCCGGAAGAGTAACGCCCGGCCGGGTTCCATGCGATACAGGGTGCCGCCTGACGGCGGCACTTTTTTTTGCCTGCATCCACGGCACCGCATTTGCCTGTTCCGGGAAAAATACCTATTTTTGGATCATAAAACGACACGGATCATGTCAGCTCCCTTAGCCGAAAGACTGCGCCCCCGCACGATAGACGAATATATCGGGCAGGAGCACCTCGTGGGTAAGAACGGTGTGTTCCGCAAGTTCTTCGAAACGGGCAATGTGCCGTCGTTCATCCTTTGGGGCCCGCCGGGCGTGGGTAAAACCACGCTGGCGAAAATCGTCGCCACGCAGCTCGACCGTCCGTTCTTCACGCTCTCGGCCGTCACGTCGGGCGTCAAGGACGTGCGCGAGGTGATCGAGTCGGCCCGCAAACAGCGCTTTTTCGACGCCAAGCCGCCCTTCCTGTTCATCGACGAAATCCACCGTTTCAACAAAAGCCAGCAGGATTCGCTGCTGGGAGCCGTCGAGCAGGGCGTCGTGACGCTCATAGGCGCCACGACCGAAAACCCTTCGTTCGAGGTGATCTCGCCGCTCCTGAGCCGCTGCCAGGTCTACATCCTCAAATCGCTGGAGGACAAAGACCTGCAAACGCTGCTCGACCGGGCGCTGACGACCGACACGGAACTCAAAGCACGCCAGGTCGAAGTGAAGGAGACGGGTGCGTTGTTCAAATTCTCGGGCGGCGACGCCCGCAAGCTGCTCAATATCCTCGACATACTGGCCGGGGCGACGGAGGGCAAACTGACGATCACCGACCAGTACGTCACCGACTGCCTGCAACAGAACATCGCCCTCTACGACAAGAACGGCGAGCAGCACTACGACGTCATCTCGGCCTTCATCAAATCGGTGCGGGGCAGCGACCCCAATGCCGCGATCTACTATCTGGCGCGCATGCTGGCCGGGGGCGAGGAGCCACGCTTCCTCGCACGGCGGCTGGTGATCCTCGCCTCGGAGGACATCGGGCTGGCGAACCCCAACGCACTGCTGCTGGCCAACGCCTGTTTCGACACGGTACACAAGATCGGCATGCCCGAAGCGCGGATCACGCTGGCAGAAACGACGATCTACCTGGCCACCAGCCCCAAGAGCAACTCGGCCTATATGGCCATCAACAAGGCGATGTCGCTGGTCGAGCACGACACCACGAACCGCCCCGTGCCGCTGCACCTGCGCAACGCCCCGACCAAGCTGATGGACAAGGCAGGCTACGGCAAAGGGTATAAATATGCACACGACTACGCGGGCAATTTCGCCGAGCAGGAGTTCCTGCCCGAAAGCCTCGCAGGGACGAAATTCTACGAACCCAACACCGGGAATGCCACCGAGGCGAAGATCGCCCAGCGCATGCAGGAGTTGTGGAAGGACAAGTATAAATAGTACATCGAAGATTTCCGGCGGCACGCGCGGCATACGCACGATTCCCGGCACGGCAACCCGCATCACGACCATAAAATGAAACGCATCGGCATCATATCCGACACCCACGGGACATTCGACGACACGCTGCGCGAATTCCTCAAGGACGTGGACGAAATCTGGCATGCGGGCGACATCGGCTCGCTCGAACTGGCCGACACGATCGCGTCGTTCAAACCCCTGCGCGCCGTCTCGGGCAACATCGACGGAGGGCTCACACGCCGCGTCTACCCTGATTTCCTCGCATTCGAATGCGAGGGCGTGCGGGTGCTGATGACCCATATCGGCGGCTACCCGCGCCATTACGACCCGCGCGCAGCGGCAAAGATACAGGCGCTGCATCCCAAACTCTTCATCGCCGGGCATTCGCATATCCTCAAGGTGGTCTACGATCCGGTTTACGACCTGCTGCATGTCAACCCGGGCGCAGCCGGCGAATACGGTTTCCACAAAGTCCGCACGGCCGTGCGGCTGGTGATCGACGGCGCCGACATGCGCGACATGGAGGTCGGGGAGTGGCCGCGGAAATAATCCGCCCCGAAGACGTACCGAAGACGCCCGCCCGAAAATACGCCGGAGAATCCACGCCGGGGCTTCATCCGATTAAGGCGGGCGCCGCAAAATTGCGGCGCCCGCCTTAACACTCCCGGCCGCAGATTATTCGGCGATCTCGATCCGCACCGGGCCGAGTATTCCGGCCTTCGTATCGCCGCGGTAGACCGTCGGCGAAGAGAGGAAGATATTGGCCGTCGTATTGCAAACCCGGATTTCGATCCGGTTGGCACCTTCCTGCAACAGTCCGGTCACATCGAAACGCCAGGGCGGCGTCAGCCGCAAACCGGCCTCTCGCCCGTTGACCAGCACCCGTGCCGTCGAGACGACCTCGCCCAAGTCGAGTGTCACACGCCCCGCGGGTTTCTTCGTCAGCGTAAAGTCCCGGCCGTACCACGCCGCACCGGAATAAGTACGCAAGGCATCGTTACGGCACCAGTCGCCGACCGTATAGCGTCCCGCCCCGCAAACCAGCTTCACAGGGCCGTCTATCGCCGCACCGCCGGCATACCCGCGTTCTTCGGTAAGCGTCAGCGACACCTCCGCCGGAAGTTCGGCACGCCGGGGCAACACGGCACGGTAGGTTACGGCGCCGTCGCTGCGGCGTGCGACCTCGGCGACCCGGCATTTCCGGCCGTCGGCACGCACTTCGGGTTTCCGGCCGAAAGCCGTGAATTCCAGCGCCTCCAGCCCGGGCGCCGCCGTAAAGGTGAACCGCGCCCGCGTATCCGCCGTCTTCCGGCTGTCGAACGGCAGCAGCGCCCGGTCGCCGCGGAACTTCATCCGCAACGGGGCCTCGGCCAGCGTCTCGGGCGCGATGTCCGCCGCACCGTCGCGCAGGGCGAACCGCGCCGTGCCGAACGAATCGTAATGCAGCACGATCTCGTTGATGCCCTGCTTCAGGGCGACCTGCGGCGCAGGCTCCCGCCGTTCCCCGCCGACATAGAACCCCACGGGCTGCATCCCGCCCCATTCGGCGTCGTACAACCCGTCGCGCGGGGCATCCACGCAGGTGTAGAGGTAATAATCCTTCATTCCCGATGCCTCGGCCTTGCGAACCATGCCGTTGAAAGCCCGTTCGGTCGCACCCAGGCGGATGAAATCGTCGTACATCTCCGCCTTCAGGCCGTGCCAGCCCTGATGCCCGAAGTCGCCCTCGACGCCCCAGCGCCATGAGAACGCATAGGGCCGCCACTCGTACCGCACGCCGGCTGCCTCCACGCCCGACGCTGTGCCGGGCAGGTTGTCCAGCACCGTCCGTTCATCCACCGAGGCGGGTACCGCTCCCAGCAGCATGAACCGCTCCCCGAAGGTGAAACGTCCGCGGCCTTTCCGAGCCTCGCCGCCGAGCCGTTCGTATTCGGCATCATAAATACAGGCTCCGATCTTTTCGTCCGTCCCCGGCCACTGGTAATCGCCGAAACGGTTGTCCAGCAAGGGTTCCAGCCGGAAATCCCACTCCCCGCCGAGGTCGATCCGCTGCGTGCCCCCCGCGCCGGCGAATTCCGCCCCGACCTCCGCATCGCGGGAAGGGTCGAAGAGGATCAGCTGCATGTCCGTACGCTCCAGGGGCATCACCACCTCGGTTCCAGCATCCGTGACGGCGGCAACCCGCAGCGGGCGTTTCCCGCCCGTCCACGGATCCCACAGCTCCGCGGCTCCCCATGCGCGGAAACGGCACGTTGCGCCCCGCCCGACGTTATAGACCGCAAAGAGGTCGCGGCCGCCGATGCGGCGGTGCATGACGTAAGGGGTCGGATCGCCCGTCTTTTGCTTGGCAGGATGCGCCCCGGCATCCGTTGCCGGGCGGAGCAGCGTGAAATCGCGTTGCGTATTGCGGCCGATGAGTGCGATCGCATCCGCCGGGTCGCCGATACGGAAAACCCGGTCGTGCCCGCCCCCGAAGAGATCCGCCACCAGTTCCTTCAACGCCCGGCCGCCGCGCCCCTCCTTTTCAGAGGCCTCCGGCAGCGGGCCGATATTGATGACCATGCCGCCGTCGCGGACGAAGTCGCGCAGTTTTTCGAGCGACAAGTGGCGGATCGCCCGCATGGCGGGAACCACGACCACGCCGAACGACTCCCCGGCCACATGCAACCGACCGTCGCGCACCTCGGCCCGGCCGAGCGATTCGTAATCCATGAAGTCGAAGTCGATGCCGTCGCGGTAAATCGCCTCCCCGGCGGCAAAGGCGGCTTCGACAGCCTCGTTGCCGTACCCGGCCACCACCGGCTCGACGGGATAGAGGATAGCCACGTCGGCGACGTGGTATCCCTGCGACAGGATATAACTCAGGCGCTCGGTACACTCCAGCAACCCGTCCATCTCGTCCCAGTAAGGCTCGTGGAAATGGTTGCAGGGCGCCGCCCACTCCCACCAGCCCCCCATGGTCGTATAGTAAAGCCCGTGCAGGCTCAGCAGGTTCTGCCCCATGGCGAAATTGGCGAAGATCGCATCGGTCAGCTGCGCCGAGTTGGTCGACCACTCGCTGCTGTGGAAACCTTCGAGCCAGACGCGCTGGCGTTCGTAGAGGTGCGAGATCGACGAGGCGACCTTGTTTTTAATAATGTCCTTCTGCAACATCGGCTGGTCGCAACCCGGAGCCTGGTTCCAACGCTGGGTACGGAAATAGTCGCCGAACTCGCCCACGTCGCGGCCACGGCCGCCGTGGTCGCATCCGAAAAGCAGCCCGCGCCGCTGGTGCCACTCATAGACGGGGATGAAGAAGTTTTCCTCGCTCAGCGCCACGCGTACGTCGTTATAGTCCATGCGTACCTTGACCGAACTGTCACCCAGGTCGACGAACAGCGCGTCGATCTGCGGCAGGATGTCGTATCCCTTGCGGCGCATGAACTCGTCGCGGAAAATATCGTTCCAGATATTGCCCTGCAGGTTGAAGTTCAGCTCATCGGAGAAGAAGAAATTGAGCCCCGTTTCCGATTCCCCGGGGAAACGGTCGGCAAAACGTTGGAAAAAGTGCCGCACGTAACTGTGCCCCGCCCGAGGGTGCATCGGATCGAGCGAAGGCAGGCGCCGCTCGGCCTTCACTTCGGCCACGAGGGCCCGCGGCCAGGGGTTCTGCCACTCGACCCCGTCGGGCCCCATTTCCGGCAACAGGTCGACCGGCGCCCCGTCGATCCGGCCCCGGGCATCGAGCGGGTAAGCGTTCAGCGAAAGCGGCCGCTGCGCATAAGCCCGCGAGAAACGCTCCCCGCGGCCGAGTTCCAGACTGTCGAAATGCAGTTCCGAACCGTTGAGCGTCGGGTCTTCGGCCAGCATCTCGTCCACATAGGAGCCCTGCCCCACGCCCAGCGTATAGTCGCTCAGGCTGACGGTCATACCGCGTTTGCCGGCCTCGGTCATGAACCACCCGAAAAGCTCCCACCACGCCGGAGTGAAGAGGTCGGGCTTCGAACGGAATGTCCTGCCGTAGGTGATGCCGCCCGTATCGGTGTGGCAATAGTTGATCTGCAGGCTGCTGATCCGTTTCCGGGCCAGCATGTCGAGCTGCCAGGCGAGATGTTCGCGTGTGAGCGTGTCGCCGATCCACCAATAGAAGGGCACCTCGCCGTAACCTGCCGGCGGGGTTCGGAACCCCCTTTCGAGGTCTATACTCCCCGAACGATCGGGATAGCCCGGTGGCAGCGGGCGCGGCGGTTGTGCAAAGGTCATGGCGGCGGCGAGCGCCAGGAGAGGGATCAGGATCCGTTTCATATTCTTTTCGGGTTGAAGTCGGTTGTCAACAGCCCCGGACGGGCCTTTTCCACAAAAATACAAAATTAACAACACAAATAAACAAGACCGGCACAATAAAAACACACACACTCCGTTTTATACTTGTAATAATAATTGTTTTTCAGAGAGATAATACACTGGAAAAATCTACATCCGGTTTCGGCAGGGTATCGGTACGGCTTTCAGCCATCGTATCAAAAATAAAACATTCCGAATCATAATTGTATAACGGCAACTGACGCCCGGCACCGGCCGGCAACAGGCAACTAATCCCGGCGCAGTCGGTATATCCCGCACAAGAAGCCGTCCGGTACAGAGCCGCCCGGCACCGCAGGCAGCCCCGGTAACCAAAGCCGGCGAACCCCGCCCCCGCAAGAGCTCTTTCCGGCACCGGCCACAGGGAGCCTATCCTGCCTCCGTATACCCTTTCCATAGTACCGGAACTATCCTTCCGGGGGAGCATCTTCTCCCTGCGAAAAAGGCCGGAAACCCGTTCAGAACACATCCAAGCCCGTTTCCAGCATCGCACACCGAGAATTTCAGCCGCACAATCCACTCAGGGACAATGCAATAAATACCGCTCAACAAGTTAACATAATATTTAACAATAACATGCCGTTAGATAGGCGAAGAATCAAAAGTTAGACTATTAAATTTCATGACGACGCAACATGCAAGTAAAAATTTCGAAGACGCTCGAGGGCATCATTGCCCGCGCGGCGTTTAATACGACCAAAGCAGGAATCGACCACTCGCTGAAGGATTTTCTCATGCTGGAGATGCTCCGCGAAGAAGGGTCGCTTGCCTACCAGCTTTTATCCTCCCGTCTGAAGGACTGGGAGCTCTACCAGGTACGCCTGCGCATCGAACGCGAGGTACTCGGGGCAGGGCGGCGCGAAAACACGGGCGCCGAAGAGTTTTACCGCGCCTTTACCGACGAGTTGTGCGCCGTATCGGGCGCCACGCGGAGCGTTTCTACGGCCCACGCGCTGCGAGCCATCGTCGGCGACCGCTCGACCGCGACATCGCGCGTACTCGAAATGTACGGCATCACGGGCGAAGTCGTATCCGAAGACATCAAGAAATTCGCCGCCGGCGACGACTTCCGCACGGAGATACAGGTACACATGCTCGACTTCGGCGAGGAAAACAAACCCGAAGAGAAAAACACATCGCACGTGCTCGACAAGTTCGGCGTAAACCTCACGCAGATGGCCCGCGAGGGCAAGATCGACCCCGTCGTGGGGCGCGAGCAGGAGATCGAGCGCGTAGTCCAGATACTCTCGCGCCGCAAGAAGAACAACCCGATCCTGATCGGCGAGGCGGGCGTGGGCAAGAGCGCCATCATCGAAGGGCTGGCACTGCGCATCGCAGGCGGCGAGGTGCCCTACACCATCGCCGACAAGACGCTCTTCTCGCTCGACGTATCGTCGCTCGTGGCGGGCACGAAGTTCCGCGGCGAATTCGAGGAGCGCATGCAGCAACTGCTCGACGAACTGCGCAAAGCCAAGGACACGATCATATTCATCGACGAGATACACACCATCGTGGGTGCCGGTTCGACACAGGGCAGCCTCGACACGGCCAACATCCTCAAACCGGCACTCGCACGGGGCGAACTGCAGACCATCGGCGCCACGACGCTCGACGAATACCGCGAGAACATCGAAAGTGACTCGGCGCTCGAGCGCCGGTTCCAGAAGGTCGTCGTCGAGCCCACGACGCCCGAGCAGACGCTCCAGATCCTGCGCAACATCGCCCCCCACTACGAGCAGCACCACAAGGTACGCTATACGGAAGAGGCGCTGCAAGCCTGCGTGGAACTCACCGGGCGCTACATCACCGACCGCTTCTTCCCGGACAAGGCGATCGATGTGCTGGACGAGGCAGGCTCGCGCATACACCTGCAATCGGCGCGCGAACCGGCCGAACTCCGCCAGATGGAGAGCGCACTCGACGAAGTGCGGCGCGAACGCCGCGAGGCGGTCAAAGAGCTGGTCTACGAAAAGGCCGCCTCGGCACGCCTGCGCGAAATCGCACTCCGTTCGAAACTGGGCGAAAGCCGCAACGAATGGCAGCGGTCGCTCGAAACCAACCCCGTGGAGATCACGGCCGAGCATATCCAGCAGGTCATCACCTCGATGACGGGCATCCCCGCCGAGCGCATTTCGGGCGGAGAGATGACCCGCCTGCAAACCCTCTGCCAGCACCTTTCGCAGCGGGTCGTAGGGCAGCAGGAGGCCGTCGAGAAGATCTCGCGCACGATCCGCCGCTCGCGGGCCGGACTCAAGGACGAGAACCGTCCGATCGGGGTATTCCTCTTCGTCGGCCCCACGGGGGTAGGCAAGACGCTGCTGGCCAAGGAGGTCTCGAAATGGCTCTTCGACGAACAGCGCGGACTGATCCGCATCGACATGAGCGAATACAGCGAGAAACACAACGTCGCCCGGCTGATCGGCTCGCCCCCGGGTTATGTCGGCTACGGCGAGGGCGGCCAGCTCACCGAGACGGTACGCCGCCAGCCCTATGCCGTGATCCTGTTCGACGAGATCGAGAAAGCACACCCCGAGGTCTTCAACACGATGTTGCAGATCTTCGACGAGGGGCACCTCACCGACGGTTCTGGCCGCAAGGTGGACTTCCGCAACACGATCATCATCATGACCTCGAACGTCGGGTCGCGCAACGTGGTCAAGAAATCGGTGCAGGTAGGTTACAGCACCGTGTCGAAGAGCGCCACGGCCTCCGCAATGCCCCAGTGCGAATACCGCAAGGCTCTCGAGCAGACCTTCGCCCCGGAGTTCCTGAACCGGATCGACGACATCGTATTGTTCCGCACGCTGGAACTGAGCGATGTGGAGCGTATCATCGAGCTGGAGTTGCAGGGGCTCTTCGAACGCACGCGCCGCCTGGGCTACAAGGTGAAGATCACCGACGGCGCCAAACGCCGCCTGGCGGCCATGGGCTACGAATCGCGCTACGGAGTCCGCTCGCTCAAGCGTACGCTGATGGACAATGTCGAGGAACCGCTTTCGACGCTGATCATCGACGGCAAACTCCACGAAGGCGACACGGTCGTCGTCGAGTCGGACAAATCGCACGGCGTAAAGCTGCGGGTGGCATGACTCCCGGACGGTTCAGACCCGTCCCGTTAAAAGAGACCGGCTTGCAACCGGTCTCTGTTTTTATGTTTGCTATTTTTTAAATGATAATTCCCCGAAAGATTTTTTTCATAAATTTGTCCGAATTTAATATTGTTTCACGACACCGACATGCATCATATTCTCCTGAAAGCCCTTGCGTCAGGGCTAATTATGTCCTTGTTTCCGTACGCTGCAATATCGGCGTCCCCCAAGCCGGCACAAACCGACAGTCTGCTTACGCTCTTACCGAAAACACCCGATGCCGCCGACCGGGGACGAATATACGTCCAACTGGCCGATCTGAGCGGCGACAGCCTCGAACTGGCCGCACCCTATTGGGAAGCGGCACTCGCCGAAGCGCACAAGGCCGGGGATACCTACGGATGCAAAGATGCGCTGGACTTTCTGGTTCGTAAATTCGCCGACCGCGACACCCGGCGAGCCGAGAAATACATCGCCCTCTCGGACAGCATTCTCCCGGGTTCCCACCACGCCCTGTTCCGTTCGTCGCTTTACGCCTACTACCTCTGGAAACAGATGAACGACAACAATTCGATCGAAACGGTAACGCGTGCGCTGGAAGAACTCAAAGGCAAAAACTACGATCGGCTCACGCCCGAGGAGCGCATCGAATGGGAATTCCTGACAGGCCTGGCCATCGACTTTTCGTCGGTCACGACCGAAGCCTACGACAACATCGCCAAGGCAATCCCCTATGTGGAGCGAGCGCTGGAAAACCTCAGGAAATACCCGCTCGAAGAGCGTCTCCACCTGGAAAAGATTTGCCACGACGAACTTTCCGATCTCTATATGCTCTGCAAGGACAAGCGCGCCGAAGAGCAGATCGGACAATGTATCGACCTGCACCACAAATGGCTGGCGATGGACGACCGCTTCGAGCGGCCCCACCGCGACACGACGGGCTACATGATGCGCGCCTATGCCAAAATGGTATACCTGCGCGACCTGATCTCCCGAGATAAGCTGAACGAGTATTACCAAAAATGCATCGGGCTGGCCCGCGCCAGAGGCGACATGGCGGAAATATACAGCACCAGCGCCCGGTATTATCAGTGTACGGGGGATTACGAACGGGCCGTGGCTTACATCGACTCGACCATAACCGCCTACAAAAGCAAAGGCATAAAAGCGGACTTAGCCCCTATCTATGCCACCCAATCCTATCTGTACGAAGAAATGGGCGATTATAAAAACGCCCTCAAAGCGGTGCGGACAACCAATAACATCCGCTTCAACGAGCGGGTAGAAGAGGCGCAGAGCAGTCTTGCCGAAATGCAGACCTTGTTCGAGGTGGGCAGGCTGGAATTCGAAAAGTCCCGGCTGACCGGCCGCATACGATTCATCGCCCTGCTTGCGGGCGGCATTCTGGTGCTGCTGCTCATCGGCTGGAGCGTCTACCAGTACGTCATGGTTCGGCAGCTGAAGCAGATAAGGCGGCAACTGACCGATGCCAACGAAGAGATAACCCGCCAAAGCCGCCGCGCCATGGAGAGCGAAAAGATGAAAACGGCCTTCATCAACTCGATGTGTCACGAAATCCGCACGCCGCTCAACGCCATCAACGGGTTTTCGGATCTACTGCTCGAAGGCGACCACGACCACGATACGCGGCGCGAATTCCGCGAACAGATATGGGCCAGCACGACCGCGCTGACCACCCTGCTGGAAAACATGCTCGAATTGTCGAGCCTGGTCAGCTCCGAAGAGCCCTTGCCGCTCGCCGAAACCGATCTCGGCCTGCTGTGCGCCGAACGGCTGCAAATCCAGCGCGAACTTTCCCAAAACCCGTCGGTAGAGTACGTCCTCAAGGGGGGGGGTCGCGGCACTTGCGTCATCCCGACCAATGAAACCTACATGACGCGCGTGATCGACAACCTGTTGCAGAACGCCGCCAAATTCACCGCTGCGGGTTCCGTCACGGTCTGCTGCGACAAGGACGACAGCACCCGCAAACTCCGCATCCGCGTAACCGACACCGGCATAGGCATCGCCCCGGACAAGCAGGAATGGGTATTCGACCGTTTCACCAAGGTAGATTCGTTCAAACCCGGGTCGGGCATCGGCCTGTACCTCTGCCGCCTGATCGTCACCCGGCTCGGGGGCGCAATCCGCGTATGCCCCGACTACCGCGCGGGCTGCTGCATCGAAATCACGCTCCCGTACTGACCTCCGGCATGGAATCCGCCCAGAAACGGGCGGATTTTTCATCCCGGGACAGCCCGAGGATTGCAATCCGGACATAAATGGCTATCTTTGCACCCTAATCCGGAAAACCGATGTACAGTTTCTCGAAATACAAAGACCAGTACAAATCCAACCTGCGGCTGGCCCTGCCCGTCGTACTGACGCAATTGGGACAAATCCTCACGCAGGTGGCCGACAACCTGATGGTCGGCCGCTACGGCGGCGACGACCCCGTGCCGCTGGCCGCCGTATCGTTCGGCGGGGCGGTGTTCTTCATCCTTTTCATCGCCGCCATCGGCATCGCGCTGGGCATGACGCCCCTCGTGGGCGAACTCTACGCGCAGGGCGACCGCGAGAAGTCGGCCGGGCTGCTGCAAAACGGCATCCTGTTCTACACGCTGCTCGGGTTCGCGATGGCCGCCGTACAATATGCGGTCATCCCGCTCATGTACGACCTCGGCCAGCCGGTCGAGGTCGTCGACATGGCCATTCCCTACTACAAGATGCTGGTATTCAGCATGCCGTTCGTCATGCTCTTCTTCGCATTCAAGCAATTTCTCGAAGGCGTGGGCAACACCAAGGTCGAGATGGTCGTGACGATCATCGCCAACATGGCCAACATCGGCTTCAACGCGGTGTTCATCTACGGCCGCTTCGGGCTCCCCGAAATGGGTGCCGAGGGTGCCGGGCTGGGTACGCTGCTCTCGCGCATCATCGCCCCGATCCTGATGATCGGCTACTTCTACAACCGCCACAAATACCGCGGCTACCTCGACGGGTTCTCGCCCCGCAACTATTCGTGGGCCACGGTGAAGAACCTGCTGCACATGGGGCTTCCGATCTCGATGCAGATGTTCCTCGAAGCCTCGGCGTTCGTCGGCACTGGCATCATGATGGGCTGGTTCGGCAAGGAGACCATGAGCGCCAACCAGATCGCCGTTACGATCGGCAACTGCGCCTTCATGATCGTCATGTCGATCGGTGCGGCCACCACCATCCGCGTGTCGCACTGCTACGGTGCCCGCAACATCGGGGAGCTGTCGCTGGCGGCCAAGGCGTCGTACCACCTGGTGCTCGCCTGGAACGCTTTTGCAGCGCTGGTCTTCATCACCATGCGCAACATCATCCCGACGTTCTTCTCGACCAACCCCGAGGTGATCGCCATCGCTTCGCAACTGCTGGTCTTCGCGGCGCTCTACCAGCTTTCGGACGGCATCCAGAATGTCTCGGTAGGCATCCTGCGCGGCATACAGGACGTGAAGATCATCATGCCGATCGCCTTCGTATCCTACTGGCTGCTGAACCTGCCGGTGGGTTACCTGTTCGGCTTCACGCTCGGCATGGGTCCGACGGGGCTTTTCCTCGGCTTCTCGTTCGGCTTGTCGGCCGCGGCCGTGATGATGATCGTCCGCATCCGGCGCAGCGTCCGCAAGCTCCGCCTGGGCAATTGAGGCAACGATTTAGGCAGAGTGGCCGCCGGATAAAAAAAATTTCGTATCTTTACGCAAATTATGCCCACAAATGGACACCGAAAAACAATATACGAAAAAGTGTAAACCCGAAATAGGCCGCGGATGCAGTTTCTGCGATTGCGGCGCAGAGTGCGAGGCGAAGCTCTGCGACGGGTGTTTCAAGCTTCACGAAACGGCGTGGCTCGAGGAGTACCCCGAGAATATCCCGACCGACATCGTGGAGGTGCGGTTCAAGAACACGCGCCGCTCGTTCTACCTGAACGCCAACAATCTGCAGCTCAAGCGGGGCGACATCGTGGCGGTCGAGGCATCGCCCGGACACGACATCGGCGTCGTTTCGCTCACGGGCGACCTGGTAGCACGCCAGATGCGCCGCACGGGATTCAACCCCTACAACGGCGAGTTCAAGAAAGTTTACCGCAAGGCCAAGCCCTACGACATCGAGAAATGGCAGGAGGCCATCGCCCTCGAACATGAAACGATGATCGCATCGCGCCAGATCGCCGCCGACATGGGACTCAACATGAAAATCGGCGACGTGGAATACCAGGGGGACAAGATAAAGGCTATTTTCTACTATATCGCCGACGAGCGTGTCGATTTTCGCGAACTGATCAAGGTCTTCGCCGAGCGGTTCCACATCCGCATCGAAATGAAGCAGATCGGCGCACGCCAGGAAGCCGGGCGCATCGGCGGGCTGGGCGCCTGCGGGCGCGAATTGTGCTGCGCGTCGTGGATGTCAAGCTTCTCGAGCGTCACGACGGGTGCCGCCCGTGCACAGGAGATTTCGCTCAATCCCCAGAAACTGGCCGGGCAGTGCTCGAAGCTCAAATGCTGCATGATGTACGAATACGACACCTATGTCGACGCCCGCAAGGAGTTCCCGCGCCTGCGTGAGCCATTGCAGGCCATCGACGGCGAATATTTCCTCGTCAAAAGCGACATTCTCGCCGGTACGATGACCTTCTCGTCAAGCAAGGACGCGATGGTCAATGTCACCACGCTGCCCGTGTCGCGCGTGCGCGAAATCATGGCGCTGAACCGTGCGGGCAAGAAGGTCGACCAGCTGCAGCACGCCGACGACATCCGCCCGATAGCCGAGGAGCCGACCTACCGCTCCGAAGAGGACAGCATCACCCGTTTCGACTCGGCCAAACGGCGCAACAAGCGCGGCCGCAACCGGGGCAAACAGAACGGGCAGGAGGGGCAGAACGGGCAGCCTTCCCAGGAAACAGGACAGGAGCGCCGCCAGGCTCAGCCGGGGCAGCAGCCCCAGCAGGAGCGTCCCGAACGCCGCCAGCGACGCAACGACCGTTCCCGCAACGGGGAGGGCCGCAACGGCGGTGACCGCCGCAACGGGAACCGCAATGAGGCAGCTCCCCGCAACAATGGCAACGGCAACAACGGAGGCAACAACGGCGCAGAGGGCAATACAAACGGCGGGGAACGCCGCGAAGGTGGCAACAGGCGCAACAACCGCAACCGCCGCCGTCCGGGAGGCGAACGCCGCGAAGGGGGCAGCGACAACGGCAGCGGAAGCAACGGGGGTTCAAACGAATAGACGGTGATACGGGCACGTGACATAGCGGCACGTCGCGCAGCAGCCGGAACGCTTCGGCAGACGGCCGGCATTCCGGGTAGCACTGCCACGCAGGCCGGCGCAATGCAGCCCTGTACGACACAACCCGGCACAACGTGGTTCCATACGCCGAGGTCGGGCAGGGCAGCGTCCGGCACAACCGCATACCGGGATCGGACGGGCAGCGCATTCCGGAAAGTCCGTCGGGCAGTACTCCTTTCCACCGCGGCCTTTGCCGCAGGCTGCGTGTCACCCCACGGAGCCGCGGTGACCGATGTGAATGCCTCGGGCTGGGACGCCCCCGCCGCCATCGTCTTCACCAACACCGATACGACGACGCTGCGTGACATGGATTTGTTCCTGCGCTACGACGACCGCATGGATGAAGACACGCTGACGGTACGCATAGCAGTCGTCACACCCGATTCGCTCCGGCACGAAGAGGCTTTCCGGCTCGCACTCCCGGCCGCGCACACTCCGGCCGCCCTGTCGCGCGAGGCCGACCTCCCCTATCGCCGCCGCATCCGCTTCGCCCGCACGGGCGACTACTGCATAACCGTCACACCCGGCCGCCCGGTGAAGGGCATCGAGGCCGTCGGCATAAATATCGTAAAAAGCGAATAAGAGACAACAATGGGCAAGGACAAGCTCCGCAAGTTCCGCGAGAACCTGACTTTCGACTGTTTCATACAACCCGAATTCGACGAGGTATTCCGTTGCGACCACCCGCTCAAAGGGCATTGGCGCAGCGACTTTTTCCATAACGACAACCCGATCGTACTCGAATTGGGCTGCGGCAAGGGCGAATATACCGTAGCGCTGGCCGAGCGCGACCCGTCGCGCAATTTCATCGGCATCGACATCAAGGGCGCACGCATGTGGCGGGGCGCCAAAACCGCCACCGACCGCAGGATGCCCAACGTGGGGTTCCTGCGCACGCGCATCGAGTTTATCAACGGCCTGTTCGCCGAGGGCGAGGTCGACGAGATATGGATCACCTTCCCCGACCCGCAACTCAAGAGCCGCCGGGCGAAGAAACGCCTCACCTCGCCGCTTTTCCTCGGATATTACGCCCGCATACTGTCCCCCGACGGATGGATCAACCTCAAGACCGATTCGAAACATCTGTTCGGCTATACGAACGAGGTGGTGCGCCGCTACGGGCTGCCATGCGAAGTCTCGAACGCCGACATCTACGGCACGGGCTACGCCGACGAGGTGCTGTCGGTTAAGACCGCCTACGAAAAACGATTCCTCGAAATGGGGCTTCCGATCACCTACACCCGTTTTTCGCTCGCCGGGCGCCACGAATTCCCGTGGTTCGACTGGGAAGAGGACGAGAAGGCGGAGAAGGACAACGAAGAGGCACGGCAGGGTTAGTACGCCGGCCGGAAAAGCATAGCTCCGGCCGCAACGCCCGTAAGGAATAGGTAAGGTTCGACACCTCACCCCATACCCGGGACTCTTTACGCACCCCGCATTTTTTGCCGCATAGAGTCATTTGCCCGATCTACCCCATGCCCGGAGCTGGTTACGCACCCCGTAGTTTTGCCCGGGTAGAGCCATTTACCCGATCCCCGCATCCCCCCCCCTTCTGCGGGGATTTCCATATCCGAGCCCCGGTTACCGCAACCCGCCGCTCCTTCTTCCCGGTAGCCTCCAGGCTTCCGAGTTCCCGCGACTCCCGATCACGCCCTCCCGCCATTCGGCAGGGCCCGCACCTGCGGACCCAGCAGCCCCATCCGCCATGCCGACATACGGTCACGGCCTGCTCCTCCGTCCTGCCTCCGGTGTCTATTTCGCCCTTACCTTCGCAGCCACCTCCCTGCGACGCCCCGGATCAGGCCTGCCCCATCCCTATCTCCGCCCCTTTCTCCGCCCGCCTCGGCTCTCCCGACGCCTCGTCCCGACCCAGTGCTGCATACTCCGCAATCAAATGCTTATCTTATAAACATAGGTACGATCCCCTCCCGCACCATTCTACTAATTTTTTAGAAGGAAAATTTGCATATCTAAAAATTTAGTAGTAAACTTGCAACAGGAACTAAAAAAGCGCTTTTTTGATATGGACAAGAAATTAACGGAACTCACACGCGGCGAAGAGGAGATCATGCAGATACTCTGGAGGCTGGGCGATGCGGTGGTCAACGAAATCATCGCCCAAACAAAAGAACCCCGCCCGAAATACACCACGGTCGCAACCTTCCTCAAAATCCTCGAAAACAAAGGTTTCGTCAACCACACGCCCGAGGGCAAAAGCCACCGCTACTATCCGGCCGTAAGCCGCGAAGAGTACGCACGCGGGGTCATGTCGTCGGTACTGTCGTCCTATTTCGACGGCTCGCTGGCACAGATGGTTTCGTTCTTCTCGCGCCATGAGGACATCTCGGTCACGGAGATGGAGGAGATTCTCCAAATCATGCAGAACGCCCGCAAATAATCGCCCGCTCCGCCCCAAGCCCTTACGACCATGAAAACGCTGGCCATATATGCCCTCGAAGTCCTCGCATGCAGCGGCGTGCTGTTAGCGGCCTACACCATCCTGCTCGACCGCAGGGTGAAATTCCGTTGGTGCCGCCTGTACCTGCTTGCCTCGACGGCCGCAGCCGCACTGATCCCCCTGCTACGCATCCCCGTATGGCCGGGGCAGGTCATCGTGGCGACCCCGACCGTAACTGCGCCCGACCTCGCTGACTGGACGGCCGAAGTGCTGCCCGACGCCGAGGCGCACGCCATCACGCCCGGGCATCTGTGCCTGGGGCTTTACCTGGCGGGCGCAGCCCTGATCCTCGGCATCATGTTGTGGCAGGTATTCCGTATCCGGCGCCTGCGGCGCGGCGCGGAGGTCACCCGCACGGGCAAATACAAGATCGTGCGCACGCGGCAGGAGATCGCTTCGTTCTCGTTTTTCCGCACAATCTACATATGGGCCGCAACACCCGCCGCGGAGATGGGGGCGATCCTGGCCCATGAATCGAGCCACATAGCCCACCGCCACTCCCTCGAGCGGATCGTCATGGAAACCATGAAAGCCGCCCTGTGGTGGAACCCCTTCGTATGGATCGCCGCACGGCGGCTGACCGAGGCCGAGGAGTTCGAGGCCGACAGCGACGTACTCACGAGCGGCTACGACAGGGCCGAATACATGCAAACGATCTTCAAGCAGCTTTTCGGTTATAGTCCGGAAATAGCCAACGGGCTGCGTAACTCACTTACTAAAAAACGCTTTAAAATGATGACTACGCAGACAAAAAGCAGGCACAGCCTGCTCCGGCTGGCAGGTACACTGCCAGCCCTGATCGGGCTCCTGTGCGCATTCTCTTTCACTACGCGCGCCGCAGTGATCGTCGCCCCGGCAACCGGCACCGGTATCGAAACCGCTCCCGGGCAGGAAACACAGAATGCCGGAGATGAAAAAAAAGACAAGACACGCAGCGTGTCGATAGAGGTTCGGAGCAAGGACAAAGGAGTGCTCTCCGGGGCCATCGTACAGGTCATAGGCACGACGCAGGGCACCGTGACCGATACGGACGGGCATGCCGAGATCGCCGTCCCGGGCGGCAGCAAACTCATGATAAGCTATCCCGGCTACGAACCGGCGACGGTCGATACGAAGCGGCATAGCCAAAAGGAGGCCACCGTCGTCGTCTTGCAGCGAACTGAAAACAAGGCCGCAACAAGTTCGTCGGACGAAGGAGCGGCAACCACCGAAAAACAGGTCGCCGTAACGGTACTTAAGGACGGCGAACCCCTGCCCGGAGCAGTGATAACGATAAAGGATACGCAAAAGGGCGTTGTCACCGATAAATCGGGACATGCGGAAATCTACGCTCCGCAGGGATCAATACTCACAGTCACCTACGTCGGTTGCAAACCCTACCTGCTGGAGGTCGGAGAGGCAGCCCGTCAGTTTGCCGGGATCCCGCTGGAATCCGAAACCCCGGGGACACCGGTGCTTTCGGCCGAGATCGGCAAACCGCTCTGGGTGGTCGACGGGATCGAGGTGGCCCCCGATTTCATAAACAAGCTCGATCCGAACCGCATCGAAAACATAACGGTACTCAAAGACCAATCCGCCGTAGCGACCTACGGGCAGGAAGCCCGCAACGGCGTGGTAATCATAACGACCAAAGGTGATACGGCCCTGCCCGCCAGACCGGAGAACGCCCGCCAGGAGCATGGAAAAGCCACAACACAGGCTGAGGCACACGACGAAGCGATCCGCGAAACCGGGGAAACGGAGGACGACCAGCCGTTCCTGATCGCCGAGACCATGCCCTTGTTCCCGATGCAAGAGGGCGGCAACCCGGGATACGGTGACCTCAACACTTTTCGCGCATGGGTGCAGAAAAACATAAAATACCCCGCCGAGGCATTCAGGAACGGGGAACAGGGGCGTGTCGTACTGTCGTTCGTCGTCGAAAAGGACGGCTCGGTAAGCAATATCCAGATACTTCAGACGCCGGGCAAGGCATTCTCGGAAGAGACGCGGCGCGTCGTCGCAGCTTCGCCCAAATGGAAACCGGGCGAACAGCGCGGCGAAAAGGTGCGTGTGAGATATACGCTGCCCGTTGATTTCAGAATAACTGCTACGGCACAGGACACTAAGACCAGTGAAAACAAAGGTTCCGGGGAAGAGCCGTTCCTGGTGGTGGATACCCCGCCGCAATTCAACGGCGGCGACATCGGCGAGTTTCGCCGGTGGGTACAAATGAACGTGAAATACCCGGCGGAAGCCCCCGGCAAAAACATTTACGGGAAAGTCCTGGTCACGTTCGTCATCGAGAAGGACGGCTCGGTGGGCAATGCCGAAATATTCAAATCGCCCGATAAATCCCTTGCGGACGAGGTACTGCGCGTCATCGGCAAATCCCCGAAATGGACGCCCGGCAAACAGCGCGGAGAGGCCGTACGCGTAAAATTCGGCATGCCGGTAGACTTCGCTGTCCAGACATCCGAAGGCATCCTCCACGACAAGGACACCGCACAGCGGGAAGGGGACATGGAAGAGATTTTAGTAGTCGGCTATGGCACCCAAAAAAAGTAGGCTTTCCGAAGCATCGCACCAACCATAAGCAGCAAACGGCGTCCACCCCGAGTTCAGTGGACGCCGTTTGTATTTAATACGGGGCGGAACCGGAGCCGTTTGCCGCCGGGCGGCGCAGCAATTCTCCGAAACAGCATCACCCGTGCAGGCAGGGCGTAATTCCCGGCCCCCGTTCACCGGACAATGGCATGACCTTCCGGTGGGGCCGCACCGGACGCGCTGCACAAAAATGGCTACTCCTTCCCGAGGAGCGCCATGACCCGCCGGGCGAGTTGCGTGTTGTCCATTATTCCAGCAATATGCCCCGCACCCGTACCATAAAGGTAAACGGGGACGTAGGTCGCCGTGTGGCTTTTGGATCCGAAAACATATCGGATACCGCTCTCGGAGCGGGTAAAATCACCGTCGCAGCTCGGGATGGCGAGCCCCCCGGTTTCATGGTCGGCCGTCACTACGACCAGCGTCCCCGGCGCGCGGTCGGCAAAGTCCATCGCCGCAGCCACGGCACGCTCGAAATCGCGCATTTCGGCCAGTATCTTCTCCGCATCGTTACCGTGCGACGCCCCATCAATAAGTGACCCTTCGACCATCAGCACAAAACCGCGGCCGACCGAGTCGGCATTGTGGGAGAGTATTTCCAGTGCCTTCTGCGTGGCGCAGCGTAGGTAATCTTCGCGCCGGATCGTCTTCGGGATATTTTCATCGGTCACGGCACACAGCAACCGTCCCGCACGAACCGGCTCCGCCTCTTCGAGCGAACCGGCGACCGCATAGCCGCGGCGGCCGAACGCATCTCGATACGAACCGCCCTCGGAGGACTCCTTTTCGAGCCGCCTGCCAGCACCTATGAGCACGTCGATATTGCTCGCCAGCAGGTCGCGCGTAATGGCCTTTTCGTCGCCACGATCCGGGACATGCGCATAAAACGCCGCAGGGGTGGCATGCTGGAGATGGCATTTCACGGCAATCCCCGCAGGCATCCCTTCGGCCACCGCCCATTCGATGAGCGACTGCAGACGCCCGCCCCGGGGATCCAGCCCCAACGTACCGTTATTCGTCTTGCTCCCACATGCCAGCGCCGTCCCCGCAGCCGCGGAATCCGTCACCCGGTTGTTGGCCGAATAGGTCGAGATCAGGGCAATACCCTGTGCCCGGTCGAAAGCCGTCGGGGCATAGCCGCCTTCGACGGCGAGCATCGAAACATGCGCCAGGCCCATGCCGTCGCCGATCATATAAATCACATTGCGAACACTGTCGACGGGTTCCGCAGCCGCTGCGCGGCCTGCACCGAACAGGCACAACGCCAGAAACAAAAATGCTTTCTTCATATCCTTGTGCAAAGATAACAGGAATCTGCCAACTTTTTACTACATTTACACCACTTTAACCACCTTGCAACATGGATGTAAAGATCGCCCCCGACTGGAAAGAGCTGCTCTCTCCCGAATTCGAGAAACCTTATTTCGCCGCCCTTACGCAATTCGTACGGCAGGAATATGCCACGCACCGCATCTACCCGCGCGGCAGCAATATCTTCCGGGCCTTCGACAAATGCCCCTTCGACAAACTGAAGGTCGTCATCATCGGCCAGGATCCCTACCACGGCCCCGGACAAGCCAACGGGCTCTGCTTCTCGGTAGGCGACGGCGTGCCGTTCCCGCCCTCGTTGCAAAACATCTTCAAGGAGGTTTCCGACGACACCGGGACACCCATCCCCCCGACGGGCAACCTCGACCGCTGGGCCGAGCAGGGAGTACTGCTCCTGAACGCCGTGCTGACCGTCCGCGCCCACGAGGCAGCCTCGCACGCCGGGCATGGGTGGGAAACCTTCACCGACGCCGTGGTACGCGCCATCGCCCAGCGCAAGCAGGGTATCGTCTACATGCTCTGGGGCAGCTACGCACAGAAAAAAGGGGCCATCGCCGACCCGCAGCGCAACTGCATACTCAAGGCCGTGCATCCCTCGCCGCTGTCGGTCTACCGCGGGTTCTTCGGCTGCCGCCATTTCTCGCGCGCCAACGAATACCTCCTCAGCGTGGGGCAGGAACCCATCGTGTGGTAAATCCGGGATAGCCCCGCGCCCACAAACCGAAACGATGACTACAAAAGAGATACGCACCGATTCCCTGCGGGCATGGCTGCTTGCGGCACGTCCCAAGACTCTGACCGGAGCCGCCGTCCCGGTGATGCTAGGCTGCGGCCTTGCGGCGGCGGACGGCGGGTTCGTCCTCTTGCCCGCGGTACTCTGCTTCGCATTCGCCTTGCTGATGCAGATCGACGCCAACCTGATAAACGACCTGTGGGATTACCTGAAAGGATCCGACGGGGAAGACCGCCTCGGGCCTGAACGCGCCTGCGCCCAGGGGTGGATCACCCCGAAGTCCATGCGGCTGGGCATCGCCGCAACCACACTCGCCGCCTGCGCCGCGGGCTGCGGGCTCATCGCCTACGGGGGCTGGTGGCTCATCGCCGTCGGCGCCGCCTGCGTCCTCTTCGCATTCCTCTACACGGCCGGGCCTTACCCGCTGGCCTACCACGGCTGGGGCGACATGCTCGTATTGCTTTTCTTCGGATTCGTCCCCGTCGGCTGCACGTACTACGTCCTCTGCGGCGGCTGGACATGGCAGGTGGCGGTCGTCGCGGCAGCCTGCGGCCTGGTGATCGACACACTGCTGATGGTCAACAACTACCGTGACCGCGAGCAGGATGCCCGCAACGGCAAACGGACGCTCGTCGTCCGCCTGGGCGAACGGGCAGGACAACGGCTCTACCTGCTGTCGGGATTCGCTGCCGCAGCGCTCTGCCTCGGGCTTTGGGGCGACGGGCGGACATGGGCGGCACTCCTGCCGCTGCTCTACCTGCCGCCGCATGTCGCTGCATGGCGCCGCATGATACGGATCGGCCGCGGCCGTGAACTGAACGCCGTCCTGGGCGCCACGTCACGCAATATCCTGTTGTTCGGCCTGCTGCTCACGCTCGGATTGTTGCTGTAAAGGGAAGCGAAAGGCACAAAAAAAATCCCGGACTAACTGATTTAGTCCGGGATTTTACGATCACAATACCGTTTACCCGAGATAGGATTTCAGCAGTTTCGACCGCGACGAGTGGCGCAGGCGGCGGATCGCCTTCTCCTTGATCTGGCGCACGCGTTCGCGCGTCAGGTCGAATTTCTCGCCGATCTCCTCGAGGGTCATCTCCGACGTCCCGATACCGAAGAAATACTTGATGATGTCGCGTTCACGTTCCGTAAGGGTCTCGAGCGCACGGTCGACCTCGGTCGAAAGCGACTCGTTGATCAGCCCCCTGTCGGCATTGGGCGAATCGGGGTTCACCAGCACGTCGAGCAGCGAGTTGTCCTCGCCGTCGGCGAACGGGGCATCGACCGAGACGTGGCGGCCGGCGACACGCAGCGTGTCGGTGACCTTCTCCTTCGGGAGTTCCAGTTCCGTGGCCAGTTCCTCGGGCGACGGGGTGCGCTCATGCTCCTGCTCGAAGCGGGCGAATGCCTTGTTGATCTTGTTGAGCGACCCCACCTGGTTGAGCGGCAGGCGCACGATGCGCGACTGCTCGGCCAAAGCCTGAAGGATCGACTGGCGAATCCACCATACGGCATACGAGATGAACTTGAAGCCGCGGGTTTCGTCGAACTTCTCGGCAGCCTTGATAAGGCCCAGGTTACCTTCGTTGATCAGGTCGGGAAGGCTCAGTCCCTGGTTCTGGTATTGCTTGGCTACGGAGACCACGAAGCGCAGATTGGCTTTGGTCAGTTTCTCCAGGGCTTCCTGGTCTCCCTTCTTGATCCGTTGGGCGAGTTCCACCTCCTCTTCGACCGTGATGAGCTCCTCCTTGCCGATCTCCTGCAAGTACTTGTCCAGCGAAGCGCTCTCGCGGTTGGTGATGGACTTTGTAATCTTTAATTGACGCATGTTCTTATTTAACTTCCTAAAAAATTAGCTTCTCAAACAAAACCCGCCCGGGTCGTCCTGCTATTCCACAAGCACGTAGCTTGCAGCACGGCCGTTGGGATAGATGCCGTCGATCGAACGCACCTTGTCGGTCATGCGCTCCATGTCGGAGAGCGAGTAGACCGGACGGTCGTTGATGTGGGTAATCACAAATCCCTGCTTAACGCGGGCGCGGGCCAGAATTCCGTCGGCCTTGATGCCGACCACCTGCACGCCGCCCTTGATATCGAGCTCACGGCAGAGTTTGGCGCCCGCATCGGCGAACTTACCTCCGAGAACCTCGACCATATCGACGTCTTCTTTGGTAATTAATTCCGTTTTACCTGCTTTATTACGCAATGTAACGTCAATTTGTTTCACCTTGCCGTCTCTTTTTACCGATAATTTAACCTTATCGTTGGGTCGGCGGCGACCGATCTGCTCGGAGAGCGTCGCATTGTCGTTGATCTTCACGCCGTCGATGTCCAGGATGACGTCGCCCTTGCGGATACCGGCCTCCGAAGCCGAACCGCCTTCGACGACGCTGCTGACATAGGCGCCGCCCAGTTCCTTGATGCCGGTCTCCTCACCCATGTTGTCGATGAAGTCCTGGTCGACGATGCCATAGCGGATTCCCAGCAGCGCACGCTGCACGATGCCGTACTCCTTCAGGTCGACGACCACCTTGCGGACGATCGACTCGGGGATGGCGAACGAATAACCCACGTAACTGCCCGTCTGCGACTTGATCAGCGTGTTGATACCCACCAGTTCGCCGTGCGTATTGACCAGCGCACCGCCCGAATTACCCGGGTTTACCGCAGCATCGGTCTGGATGAAAGCCTCGATGCTGAAATCGTTGGGGATCACGCCCAGGTTACGCGCCTTGGCACTCACGATGCCGGCCGTGATGGTCGATTGCAGGTCGAAGGGCGAACCGATCGCCAGTACCCACTCGCCCAAGCGCAGTGCGTCCGACGAACCGAACGGCACGGTCGGCAGGTCTGAGGCCTCGATTTTCAGCAGCGCAAGGTCGGTCGCCGAGTCCTTGCCGATGAGCTTGGCCTCGAACGTGCGGCCGTCGTTGAGTTTCACCTTGAGCTTCGAGGCCCCGTCCACGACGTGGTTGTTGGTGACGACATAGCCGTCCTCGGAGATGATGACACCCGAACCGCCGGCACGCTGCTCGCGGAACTGCGGCCCTTCGTCATACCCCTGCGGGATACCGAAGAACTCCAGGAACGGGTCGTAACCCTGGCGCCGGGGCATCTCCACCTGCTGCACGGCCTCGATGTTGACGACGGCTTTCACCGCGTTCTCGGCGGCGTACGTCAGGTCGGGGTACTGCTCGGCCTGGTATGACGTAAAATGTGTTCCCAGCGCGGGCGTACGTTCCACCTCACGCTCGATATATTGCACCGAACCCTCGCGGGGCGCGGCAACTTTCCAAGCCGTAAATCCGCCCGCTGCGGCCGACACGGCAACTACTCCTAAAATTAAAAATGCCTTTTTCATAATCACTAATTGGTTCAATAAATTAATCAGAGGCAACTTCCGCCATAGGCTATTAATTTTTTTATTTCGTAGAACAAACGAACTAAAACGTCCGGTTAGTATGCGGATATAGGCAAAAATCGGGACATCCGCGCCGAATGTCCCGATCTGCCGTGTCCCGAAGCGTTACAGCCCGAACTCTTTACGGATGCAATCCACCGCGTCGAGCTTCTCCCATCCGAAATACTCGATCTCGCGTTCCACTTCGCGGCCGTTCTCCCAGACCTTCTCGACCTGCTTATAAGGACGGTTGCCGAAATGCCCGTAGGAAGCCGTAGCCTCGAAGATCGGGTTCTTCAGCCCGAAGCGTTTCACGATCGCGGCGGGGCGCAGGTCGAAAAGCCTGCCAATGCGGCGGGCGATTTCGCCGTCGGTCATCCCCTCCAGCGCCGCGGGGCGGGGCGAACGGTAGGTGTCGACGTAGATCGACAGCGGCTGGGCGATGCCGATGGCGTAGGACAACTCGACGAGCACTTCGTCGGCGACGCCTGCCGCCACCAGGTTCTTGGCGATATGCCGGGCAGCATAGGCCGCCGAGCGGTCTACCTTCGACGAATCCTTGCCCGAGAAAGCGCCGCCGCCGTGTGCGCCGCGGCCGCCGTAGGTATCGACGATGATCTTGCGCCCCGTGAGGCCGGTATCGCCGTGGGGGCCGCCGATCACGAATTTGCCCGTGGGATTCACGTGCAGGATGTAATCGTCGCCGATCAGACCGGCCAGCTTGTCGCCGGCCCGCTCCAGGCGCGCCTTGACGCGCGGGATGAGGATCGTGCGCACATCCTCGCGGAT
>OLZE01000351.1_pt1 | contig 33519 bp, 46 predicted proteins | sample 1674091 | NCBI WGS metagenome assembly OLZE01 (sample SAMEA103958143, study PRJEB25191) | human gut metagenome | biome: human-associated habitat [ENVO:00009003]; feature: intestine environment [ENVO:2100002]; material: feces | place: Germany | collected 2013/2015
TGAGGGTCCACCTGTTCCCATACCGAACACAGAAGTTAAGCTCAGTGGTGCCGAAAATACTTGGCTGGTGACGGCCCGGGAAGATAGGGAGATGCCAACACAAAGCATACACCCAAAGGGGTGTTTTGCTCTATATTCCTCCATAGCTCAGTCGGTAGAGCGCATGACTGTTAATCATGATGTCACTGGTTCGAGCCCAGTTGGGGGAGCCACGAAGAAAGTCAGTAATTAAGCCAAAAACGGCTTGTTTACTGGCTTTTTGCTTTGTTTATAATATTTTTGATTTTCAAAATTATTTACCTCTTTTTACACCTTTTGATGTGTTATACTACAGATAAACTACAGATTTTCCATAATAAAAACCGCCCGAAATGTAATCGGACGGCTTATTTTATGCAAGTAATTTGATAGCGTTGTATAGCGTGTCAACCTCTTGAATGATATAATGATCAATATCAACTTTGTAATCTGTATGGCCCATAAGTGCGATAATATCTTCTTCCCTTGCTCCTGCCGCTGACATACGGGTGGAAAAGGTTCGACGGCAAGAGTGCGGAGTAAATTCATCACCCAACCCGAGGGCTTGCATCGCCGGACGAAATGCGTACTTTAAGAAATAATCCTTGTCCATTGCTTTACCAAACTCTGAACCTTCGTGTGTTCGGCAGAAGATTGTTTCACCGTTATTATTTATGCAATTCTGAACGAGCTGTTGTATTTTAGGATGTATCGGCACTATTCTGTCCCTGCCGGCATCTGACTTTATGCCTGCGATAAAGTAAGGTATGCCCTGTTCACTCATATGGTACTGCTCGGTAGTGAGCGAAAGAAACTCGGTCACTCTGAAATTGAGATAGCACATTATATAAACATAATCAGCATAAGGCACTTTACCTATGTTTTGTCTGATCAGTTCTAACTGCACATCGGTAAAGCGTGTAGCGTTTACCTCCTCAGGTTCGGGAAGCTCTATAAATGTGCCGTAGTCTTTGTTTACAATGTCCTCTTGCATTCCAAAGTTATAAAGACTGGTAACAAAGCATTTAATCTTATGTAGTGCAGAGTATCCTAAGCCTTGGCATATTTTAGGTGTATCAGTGACTTTATAGGTACCTTTACCGTTTGGCAGAAGATATTTTAATTTACCGCCAGCGCCGACCTCGTGATGTGGGCTATCGTAATAATCCACGATGTATTGAAAGTCTGATGTTCGCAAGTCTCTAAACTTACGCTTGTACAAGGGCTTTAGCTTGATGTAGGCGCTTGCATAGTTGCTTTTTACACTGTTGCCAAGTTTTTTATACGCTTTGGTTTTTACCCATTTGTCATGCAATTGCTCAAGCGTCATGTTAAAGCCGTTAACTGGATTATACTCGTAATCTTTGAGGGCATTTTCTGCCTCTCTCTTTGTCGCAAATGTACCCAAGTAAACTTGTTTGCCAGTGATACTGCTTGCGGCGGCGTACGGTTTTGACTTGCTGTCTTTGCGTATGTAAATGCTGCCAGTACCTTTTGTTCTGCGCCTGTTTTTTGGTTTGTCAGCCGATTGGTTTTTACCGCAGTAAGGACAATATATATAATCGTCCTGCAAATCTCGGTTACACCGCCGATTTATACATTTTTTCATTTTAACGCTCCTAAAAATGGGCGCAAAAATCCCCTGCAAAATATTGTAATTTTCGCAGGGGTGTGGTACAATATATTTGCTAATGAAAGTACCATTGCACCCGTGTGATGGTTTCCGCTCTGTCCTGCGCCAACAGGTCAGGGCGGATTTTTTTATTTTATTTTTTCAAACGATATTCACACATTATAATCCGTTTTGTTCAACGCCATAAACAGCTTGTTCATGGGTGAATCCTTCATATTCGAGCTGTTCAATTAAGCCGTCTCTTGAAAAAGACGAATACGCGAGATAAGATTCTGCAGATTTTGCGGCTTGTTCGTTCCAATCGGCTCCACAATGATCTGCGGCATAAACTGCATCTTCGTGTGAATATTTTTCATATTCAAGTTGTTCGACAAGACCATTATATGAAAACGCAGAATATTCAAGATATGATTTTGCGGATTCTAAGGCATTCGATTGACTGACAGTAATTTTATCGACAGGTTTTTCTGTCGGTGGTTCTGTCGGCTTTTTAGTGGTTTTTTCTGTTTCGGGTTCAGTAGCTTTTTTTGTTGAATCTTTTTTAGGTGAACGAACATCTTTTGAAGAATCTACAGTTATAGAATTCACAATGTCGGTTTCAAACAAATCAAATTCTTCAGATTGCTCATTGCCGTAGCTTGAAAATATCATTTCACACAAATAATGGTCTGTCGCCCACACATACATGGTGTAGTGATATTTATTCTCAGATTTTTTTACGTTCGCCGTCACACGATAGGCGAAAAAGTCATCTATATGAGTTGTGGTTCTGTCTATTTCGTCAAATTCATCAAGCGAATCCTTAAATCCGTCAATAAAAACATCTACAACATTTGAGTTAATTTGAGATTGTGAATCGTCCAATTGAGATGTGGCGATAAAAAGTATGTTGTTGTCGGAATCAAGAAAGCAGTCATTATCATCATTAGCGGTATGCGACCAGCTTCTTGGGATAGCAATAGAAAATGGAGTGATATTGTACAACCTGAACATATCGGTGTCCAAAGTATCGGTAGGGGCTTGAGTTGGGGAAGTTGTCACCGGTTCTTGAAAATCAGTTTGACTACATTGCGAAATGGCAGTTACCGCAGTGGCGGTCAATATCAAAGCTATCAGCAAAGCAATGTAAAAATGTGGAGTGCGATATATAGGCTTTTTTTCAGTCGTTTTTTCAGCTTCTCCCGTAGGGCTGAATTTGTTTTTTTGATATGTATGGCATATCGGGCAAAATACTGAATTATTCGGTATGATGTTACCGCAACTTTCACACTTGCAGGGTTCTGTGTTTTTAGATTCGTCGTCTTTAAACAGAGCAACCTGTTCAATCTTTGTTCCGCATTCGTTGCAAAACTTTGAACCGGCAGGAATCTCAGCACCGCATTTTGGACATTTCATTTATAAATCCTCCTCTTTTTGATATATATATTGACAAAATATATATCATATACTAAAATAATATTAGAGAGGTTCAGACTTCTCACTATTCTATTTCTCCTACCATAGTTGCCGCTATGGTAGGTTTTTCTTTTTGTTGATAAAATCTGAAAATTGCTCTTTTACCCGTCTTTCAAGCGGATGTAGGTAAAAAGCGTTTCTGCGTTCGAGCTCTGCCATTCGTTCAGCCCTGTAGGTCGCCGCCTCAAAGCTAATATCACATAAATTTGCGATTGCAGCGGCATTTGTTGCGTGTAGCTCATGGAGTACACAAGCTGGAGCTAACAAGTCCCGAGCAAATACATTTGCCGAATGTTCGGCATCGTCGGTTATTACAAAACCTTTACCATTTTTAGCAAACAGATGCCCTAAAAAGATATGCCCGAGTTCGTGGGCAATTGTAAATCTACAACGCTGGGGAGATTGCTCATCAGCATAGACGATGTACAGCTTATCATCTTGCATCAAAGTTATTCCGCTCTCATTTTCGCTTAGCAGATTGACCGCCGAATTTTTTAATAAAACAATATCAGATTGTTTAGCTATCTGACTGACTTTAACAGGCAGACTGTTTATATTATAATCAATCAAGCATTGCCAAGAGGCATTGCGTGCCTGTTTGTATTTACCATAATTCAAATTTCATCACCTCATAGGTAGTGTAACCTATGGGGTGTTTTTTATTATGTAATGCTTATAAGTCTGTATCGTCAGGCTCAAACTTACTGAGATCAGGAAGATTAACTATTTCTATAGGCTGATTGTTGCCGTCACTTCGTGCGGCTTTTACGGTTGGTATTAGATTATTGTTTAAAGACGACACCAAGTCAGCTTGATTTATACATCTTCTATATTCAATATCTAATATTTTATCAACTACTTCTTGACCATAGTTGTCAAGTGCACGGTATTTTTTTATTAAACCTTTTTCTGTTCCAGTAAATTCAGAAACTTGTTTTGTATGAACTTTATTTATTAAATCACTAAAATTTATTCCATATATATTACACAATGAAACAAGAGATTCTATGTCAATTTTGCTTTTCGCTCTTTCCCAACTACTTATGTTAGCAGCTGAGCATCCGATAAGTTCTGCAACTTCAGATTGCTTCATATCAATCGACTCTCTTGCTCCTTTTAATAGATTACCTAAATGAGTATAATCAAATATCATTTGAATAACCTCCTCTTTGAGTTTATTATACAAGCGAAATTTGAAAAAGTCAATTATTTTTTAAAGAAAAATCAAAAATAATTTGAAAAAACCGTTGACAATCAAATCAAATTTGTATATAATCAAATTGTAATCAAATTTAATTTGAAAAGAGGTGAAAAAAATGAATTTGTATTTAGCTATCGGGTCGTATCTTGAGAATAACGGCATCACGCAAACATATTTATCAGAACGTTCAGGGATGACAACCAATGCACTTAACTTATCGTTAAAAGGTAAACGCAAACTCACAGCCGATGAATATATCAAAATTTGTGATGCTTTAAAAGTCCCTTACGATTTGTTTGTGAAAAAACTGTGAACAGCTTAACGAAAGGAATGATAAAAATGGCACTAACCATATATGCTGTAGTCGCTACCGTAGTAGCAGTAGTGGCAATCATAAAAGCTGTAAAATGGAAAATTGCTACAAGAGCAATGGTGGTTTATTGTACGAAAAATTTTAGGATACCCACAGACAAAGAACTTGCCGACTGCTCCAAAGAAGCCGCCGGCAAGACAATAAGATTTAAGTAATTCCAAATTGAGCTTTTATAAGCTGAGTAACAACATTCGCTGATATTTGTGTTATTGCAGAAAGCGAGTGACTTCCCACGGTTCCGGCAATCTTCTTAACTTTATTCCATATATCATCGTTACGAATATTTGCTAAAAACTTGTGACCTTCGGGAGTTAAATCACCTACTTCTAAATAGTCGCCACCGTCAGCACCGAACATTGAAGTAATTAAACCTGCAAGTTTGCATTGTTTAATGTGGTAGATAATTTCGTCATGAGAGTATGGTTGAAGCCTTTCAAAATTGTTGCTGAATTTACTGTATCGAAAGGATTCGTTGAAGTCACACACTTCTTCTACGCTCAAAAGAATATCACGAACACAGTCGTTATTTAAACGCATAAGCATCACCTCCTTACAATTTGATTTTAGCATTTTAAGGAGAAAAACACAACAAGAAGGTTACAGCAGAAGAGTTTTTGGAAATATGTCAGGTGCTTGATGTTGATCCAAGGCAGTTTTTTAAGCGGTCTGCTTAACTTATTACCTCAGAAAGGAATGGTAAAAATGATTGATTGCTCAAAAACAGAGAATTATTTCGCTGAAAAGCGAAGAATGACGAAAAGGGCAAAGAATGGGCTATGTAAACTTGGCTGCTCTAACTGTCCTTTATGTAGCATAAATAACAATAAAGGGCAATCATGTACAGCTTTTGAAATGCTCTATCCCGAAAAGGTAATCGAAATCGTTCAAAAATGGTCGGATGCACATCCGCAAAAGACATTTCTTACGGAGTTCTTGAAGAATTATCCGAATGCTCCGCTTGACGATGACGGAGCACCTAAAGGTGTATGTCCACATACGTTAGGACTGACGGACATAGATGATTGTGACGATAACTGTGTTAAGTGTTGGAATCAGCCTATTGAGGGCGGTGAAAAGTAATGGACTTAGAAAAGGTTGCTATAATGCGACTTCGTGACGGAGCAGAAATAAGTAAACGCTACTATGATAAACCGCTTATGCTTTGTTATTCAGGAGGTAAAGACAGCGACATTATTTTAAATTTAGCGATTAAATCAGGCATAGACTTTGAGGTTCAACATAGTCACACAACGGCTGATGCTCCCGAAACAGTTTACCACATACGCAATAAATATAAGGAATTGGAATCTAAAGGCATTAAATGCAACATTGATATGCCAAGATACAAGGGAAAGCCGACATCTATGTGGTCGCTGATAGTGCAAAAAGGTATTCCTCCTACACGGCTAGTAAGATATTGTTGTGCAATCCTGAAAGAAACAGGCGGTAAGAATCGTGCCCTCGTCACAGGGGTGCGGAGAGCGGAAAGCACGAAAAGACAGTCGAAAGGAGTTATTGAAACCTATACTCCTAATCCTTCCGATAGAATTATCCTTAACAATGACAATGACGATAAGAGGCAGATAGTTGAACATTGTCAGTTGCAGGGAAAAATAATATTCAACCCTATTTGCGATTGGTCGGATAATGATGTTAAGGAGTACATCAACCAAGAGCATCTTATTCTTAATCCGTTATACAATTGTGGATTTAATCGTGTTGGATGCATCGGCTGTCCGTTGGCAGGTAAAAAGAAGAGATTTGCGGAATTTGCACGATATCCCAAGTACCGAAATTTGTATATAAGAGCATTCAACAAGATGCTTGAAATGAGAAAGCAAAGAGGCAAAGCTACACAACACGCTAACGGACTTGAGGTTTATCACTGGTGGATGCAGGATGGTGTTTTACCGGGGCAATTAAGTTTTGACGGAGAGGATTGGTGAAGAGCGATGATTGAAAAAGAATTAAAAATCCGTGATTTTTGCGGTGACTATGCTTTGGATATACCGTTCGCAGACGGTAGTGTAAACACGATATACTTTAATTCAAAACGAAATGCCGAAACAGTTAAGCATATTATCGAAGTTGACGGTAGTAAACCCAATCATGCTACGGTGTGTGAAATGGAAGAAATCAGGCACGGAAAGTGGGAACACGACAGTGGGGGTGTCGGCTATATAAATTATTTATGTTCTGAGTGTAAAAATTTTTTCACTTTTTACGAGGGCTTTGATTTGTATCCATATTGCCCTTATTGCGGTGCAAAAATGGATAAGAAGGAGGAAAACAATGCCTAAACTGAAAATTAAGCCTTGTCCGTTCTGCGGAAGCAAGGTAACAGTTGAGAATATAGGCGCTGATGAGGAGGCGTATATGTTTGAGTGTACTAATGATGATTGTGCCTCGGCTACCTGTTTTGGTGATTACAGCACCGACAGAGCAACTGCTATCAAAAATTGGAATAAGCGTGTTGCACAGTGTATCACGAATGCAAAAATCGGCACTTGTACGATCAATATAGATTTGAGGTGATTAAATGAACGACAAAATCCTTATCAACCCTAAAACAAATCAGGAGTACAGAGATGTACCGCCGACCGTGGCGGCTGAATATCTCGGAGTTGCTCTCAATTATGTTTATGAGGGCCTAAAAAAACAAACCCTGCCTATCGGTTCAGCCGTACAGAGCGACAAAGGGCGTTGGAGCTACAACATACCGATTGACCGGCTCAAGACTTACGCAAGCGGTGCAGATATATCCTTACTGACTACACTGCTCAACAAATTGATCGGCAGCGGAAATACAATCAACGAAAGGACGGCGTAAAAATGATAAATTCGCCGTGCTACGGCTGTCAGACACGGACAACAAGATGTCATACAGATTGTGAAAAATACCTCGAGTACAAATCAAAATGTGACAATCGCCGAGCCGAACGCTCTAAGAATTATGACTTTTTTAATTACATCAGTCATAAAATCAACATCCATACGAGATGTCGCAAATCAAATAAATGAAAGAATAGGTGAATATATGGAAATCATTGCAAATAACCGTGCAAATAACCGTGAACATATCGCTTTTAAAGACTTGAAAAAAGGCGATATTTTTGTATTAGCCTCAGATGGCAAATGGTACATAAAAAACAACGATTTTTATGCAGTACGACTTACAGACGGCGAAACCGTTGAGCCGAGTTTCTCACTTTTACTTTGCAAAGTCAAAGATTGCGTGCTCGTAGAAAGAGAAATCTATACAGCATTAACTGAAAAGGAGTGTAACAAATGTGGTTAAGAAATTACCCGACACGCAGAAAACTGCTCAAAGATGTTAAGGAGTTAAGAGAAGAAAACAAAAATCTCAAAAATGAGTTAAAAAAAGCTCGCCTTGATAAATCCCAAGCCGAAGAAAATAGCACAAACGCTCAATATGCATTAAGAGGTTATAAAAACGAGAATACTAAACTCTGTGAAAAACTTTCAATGTATGAATCAGCAGAGGCAGAATCCTTCGGTTTTGAATGTGTGGGTGTCAGCAAATGAAAAAAGGGACAACAGTCGAAAGCGGATATGATGTTGAGGGACGCTGGTGTCTGAAACTCAAAAAAGCTAAAGGCAAGTTTACGCTTGATGAAATAATTGAAGCGGCGAAAGAATGGGAAGAAGATTACTACGCCGTGATAATTAAAGCGATGGGCGATGAGACAGCGCAGTATTACGATGATGACCTTGACGGTGATTATGTCACCTTGTACCGTGCTACAGATTTTATCAGCAAAGAGGTGTAACCAATGAAAAGATTAACTGTAAATCAAGACAGCAAAATCAAGGTTAAGGATATCTACGGCAAAATGCACGACTGCAAAGATGTCCCGAGTGAGTTTTATGGCTGTATTCGCAAACTTTACGACTACGAAAATACAGGATACACAATTGATTTTATTGACAACATACCGCATATACTCAAAGATATGCGTGAATGCTTATTAAATCCATCGGCTGTAAATATTAAGGCGTGTTTGCATATGATTGATTACATTTTAAACACAAAAGAAAAAGACCGTTGATTGCTTGCATTACAATCAACGGTCGGCAAATAGCACAAGGCTATCTGCGTATAAATACAGACCAACATTATTATATCAGATGACCTTGTGAAAATCAAGGAGATTATAAAAATGAACAAGAAATCTAAATTACAAATGATACCCACTGACAAACTTCATCCACACCCCGACAATCCAAGAAAGGTTATCGGCGATGTTTCAGAACTTGCAGAATCTATCAAAGCAAACGGTATCTTGCAGAATTTGACCGTAGTGCCAAACGATGATAACTGGGATGATTTTACCGTTATCATCGGGCATCGCAGGCTTGCAGCGGCAAAGCAGGCAGGATTAACTGAACTGCCGTGTGCGATTGTTGAAATGACAGAGAAAGAACAGCTGTCAACGATGCTCACAGAGAATATGCAAAGGTCAGATTTGACGGTGTATGAAGAAGCAAAGGGCTGTCAGCTGTTGCTCGACCTCGGTGATACGGTCGCAGAGGTTGCCGAAAAGACAGGCTTTTCGGAAAGCAAAATAAGGCGGAGAGTAAAACTCTGTGAGCTTGACGAGGAATCATTCAAAGAAAGCCAGCTCAGACAACCCACATTGGCAGACTACGAGCGTCTGAATCAGATTAAGAATATTGAAGTAAGAAACGAATTGCTTAAATCAATCGGAACGAATAATTTCGATAATCTTTTGTATTCTGCTGTTAAAAAGCAGGAGACCGATGAAGAAAAAGAAAAAATTGAAAAGCTCTGTCTTGAACATGGAATGATTAAAGCGCAGAAACATGACGAAATTCCAAGCAACTACGAATATACGGGATTTTTTGCGCTCAAAGATTTGATCGGTAAAGACTTTGCGGACGGCAGGAAAAGATATTTTTATTTTGGTTACGGCTCAAACATTTATATTTACGCAGAAGCATTTGAAAAGCAGGAAAAGAACGATGCCGAAGAAGAAAAGCGAAAGCTTGAAGAGCAGAGATGGGACGAGCTTGTTGAACAGGCGGAAGAAATAGACGAACGCTGTGAGGCTCTCAGAAGAGGCTTTATGCTTGATACAAATTTCAATGACAGCAGTAAAAAGCAGGAGCTTGTGAAGTTTATTGTAGCCCAAGTGGCGGCAGGAGCCAGTAACAAAAAATATCGTTTTGAAGAAATTATCGAACACAACTTTGAAGATGATGAAAACATAGACAGCTACATCAACGAACATTGGAACAATGACAGCGGCAGAATGCTAATGGCGACGGCATACGCTTTGAGCCAGAGAATTTACGGTTCGTTCGATTATATCAGTGTAAATTATTCGGACAAGACATTCGGCCGAAAAAACAACCCCGAACTCAACAGATTTTATAATCTGCTATGTAAACTCGGCTATGTGATGAGTGACGAGGAGATACAGCTCCGTGACGGCACACATCCGATTTTTACCTCCGGTGAAGTAAAATAAACTAAATAAGTTAATCACACAACTGCACTTGTGAGATTATATAAATCCCATTTAATACCTTCTTTCTTTAATTGTATTTTCGGGTAGGTGCAGATGCCCGAACAAATTAACCGATAACAAGCTCTGCACAGCTTGTCATATAAAACTCGTTTACTCCTCTTTAAATAAATTCTGACATTGAAAGCGGAGCAGGTGCAGATGGTCCGCTTTAGGTGAAGGAAATGGCATCAATCAAAGTTAAATCCGAATACAAAAAACTTGTCAGCTTATTTAACAATTTGACAGGATCAAGGTCATTGTGGCAAGTGTTCAACGATTGCATAGAAATGTTTGCGCTAAGCATTCAGAATACTTTTTGCTTTGGTCAAACATTTGAAAAAAACGAAAATCGCTATAAAGACATCACCAAAAATTATAGTGAAAGCGAAATTGAAACAATTGTAAAAATTTTTGCCGAGATAACTAATGCACTCGAAGCAAATCCATTTCAAGATTTTTTGGGGGATTTGTATATGCAACTTGATATGGGAAGCAGCGCTCTCGGACAATTTTTCACGCCGTACACCGTATCTTATGCAATGGCGGTAAGCTCGTTTGACGAGAAAAATGCAAAAGCTGAATTATCCCAAAAAAGATATATCTCGGTTCTTGAGCCTGCGGTCGGTGGCGGAGCAAATGTAATTGCGTTTTGTGAGGTACTGAAAAATCATGACATCAATTATCAAACACAATGTGTCATTGTCTGCCAAGAGCTCAGCAAATCAACTGCTCTGATGTGCTATACAGCACTGTCGCTGATAGGTTGTGCAGCGGTGGTTAAAATTGGAGATAGTTTGAGTGATCCATATACGAACTATTTTGCTGAGTGTTCTAAAGGTGCTGAAATTTGGACAACTCCAATGTTTCACATTCAAAACTGCTATAAGAAGGTATGAATCTATGCAAGAAGAGGCGCTTTTACAAATCATTAAAAAACAGCTTAATGAGATCGTAAGGTGGTAGATTTACAAAATGTCGAGGCTAAATAAAACATGGACGGCCGATGAAATAGATTATCTTGTATCTGCTTGGGGTAATGTTAATATGTCCACTATAACGAAACACCTTGATAGATCCGAATGTGCAATAAGGCTAAAAGCCGGTAAGTTAAACTTAGGACCTTTTTTGACTAATGGTTATAGATACATTACAATAAGCAATCTTTATAAACTCATTCGTGCAAACTCCTCTATCGCTTATTTTAAAACGTCGTGGATAAAAAATAGGAATCTGCCTACTCACAACATATCGCGAAGTTCAAAAACAAATTTTACTGTTGTTTACATAGATGAATTTTGGATGTGGGCGGAGAAAAATCAATATTTTTTAGATTTTTCAAAACTTGAAAGATATCAATTAGGACCTGAGCCTGATTGGGTAAATCAAAAACGAGAGGCAGACATATTAAGAAACAGTTTAATCAAAGCAACTCCGTGGACAAACAGAGAAGATAATCTTCTCAAAGAATTGCTTAAAAAGCAAAAGTATGGATATAAAGAACTATCACAAATATTGTGCCGCAGCGAAGGAGCTATACAACGCAGAATCAATGACCTAAGCATTAAATATCGACCGATAAAAGCTGATAACCATCAAAAATGGGCTGAATCTGAATACACTTTACTTGGCGAAATGATTAAATGCGGAAGCAAATATGAAGAAATATCCGACAGAATCGGTCGATCAGTTAAAGCTATCAGAGGACGTGTATTTGATAAGTATCTCACGGAAAATCTTGACAAAGTACGAAATTATATAGGCAACGGAAACTTTGGAGACGGAACGCCTGACAAGCCGTTAAAATACAAGCGACTTATGTCGGACAAAGAAAAAAACAAAGCTAATCTATTGTTATCAATCATCGCAGGAGATTTACTTTGTGTTGCAAAAACGAACTCAAATGTTGATGAGGAATATAGTGAATATTGGCAAAAGGATATGTGCTTGAATTGGAGTAATATCAAAGGCTGTATTGCATGCGAAAAAGATTGTGATAGTTGCACATCGTTTAAAAGAATACCCGTACAACATTGTAAGCGTTGCGGAAAAGATTTTTTTGAACGAAAAAGTGCTGACTTTTGTAGCGATTGCAGGTCAGCTCGCCTATATCAAGCGCGAAAAAAATATGCAATACTGCAACAAAAGCAAAGTCGAAAGTAAAGAAGGTGTATCTATGGATGATAAAACAGAATTCGTACGAATGGCAACAACACAATGCCTAAAGTATATGTCTGTGAATGAGGCAAACAAGGTTGAGCAAATTTTGTCAGTCTTGTTGACAAAATATTCTCTAAAAAAAGAAACCTACGCTTTATCCACCGAAACAGTTACTCCTAATCAAAAATTAGTAAATACTTTTTTAGCCATTAAAAAAATTAGTGGTTTGACTGACAAAAGTCTAAAAGCTTATAACAATGAAATACAAATGATGCTTAAAGCAATAAATAAGCCTATCGCAGACATTAAGGTTAATGATATTCGTGCATACCTTGCTTTTGAACAATTAAATAAAAATGTATCAAACAGTTATCTTGATACAAAATTAAGATACTTAAAATCATTTTTTAAAACACTGAGAATTGAAGGCTACATACCAAATGATCCGGCAGAAAAAATCACAAAAATAAAAGCTGAAAAGGTAATCAGAAAGCCGTTTACACCGATTGAAACCGAAAAAATCAGAGATACTGCCGGAAAAGATTTGAGGTTGAAGGCAATCATAGAATTTCTATTATCGACAGGATGTCGAGTTACAGAAGTGGAAAATGCAAATCGAAGTGACATTAAAGATGATAAACTGATTATCACAGGCAAGGGTAACAAGCAAAGATACGTATATCTTAACGCACAAGCAAAACTTGCTTTGGAAAAATACGAAAACACGAGGTCAGACACCAACAATGCTTTGTTCGTTAGTAAAGTTAAAATAAAAGGTGAATACAAAAGGCTTGAAAAAGGACAAATAGAAAATATCATTCGTGAGCTTGGTAGAAACATCGGAATTGAAAATTGTCACCCACATAGATTCAGAAGAACCATGGCTACCGATGCCCTTAGAGCCGGTATGCCGATTGAACAAGTATCACTAATGCTTGGCCACGAAGAACTGACTACAACACAAATATACGCAAGATCTGATGAATCTGATGTTTATCAGGCACATCAAAAATATGTTAGATAAATAGGAGTGATAATATTGGCATTCCCCGAAAAATTAAAAGCGTTAAGACTTGAAAATGGATTAACGCAAGATGAATTGGGTGAAAAGCTCTATTTGAGCAGGGCAAGCATTTCAAGCTACGAAATTGGAAGAAATGAGCCTACTATCGAAACCATAATAGCTGTATCAGATTTATTTAATGTTACGACAGACGAACTGCTGAAATGAGGTGTAACAATGAAAATAAAAAAAGCATTCGACATATGTAAAAAGAATAAAGTTATTTCAATCTTTGGTAACGAAAAAGGCGAGCAATGGCTGTCAGACGGCTCTGCGGTCTATCCTATTTTCGGTTTGCCAGAACTCAATGAAGATTACATATGCAAACTCTATGACATCAACGATGCGCAGAGAGATAAGATTAGATTTACAATCAGTCAAGCCAAGCCGTTGATTGATGTTGATGATTGTTCGGCGGATGAAACACCGGCTGAAATGTGGGATATAAGCATTATATACGACGGTAAAGTAATGCTCCCGATTAGCACCGCAGAGGGCTTAATGTTTATTGATAGAGTATATCTTAATCCTTTTGTGGATATGCCAAACGGAACAATGGCACTTGCACTGCGTAAGGACATCGAAGGTACTCCGTACTTCGCTGTTAAATTTGGAATGATTGCATACGGCTTTATATGTGCTTATGAAATTGTTGATGAAGATTTTGTGAGACAATTGGAATCATTATACATTGAAAGCGATATGATTTTGAAAAACAAGAAAGGATGACCTGCCGATGAAGCAGTATGAAGCTGACCAACAGCGGAAGTTATTTCAATGGACGACTTTCATCAGAACCAAATATCCTGAAATTGATTTGATGTTCCACATTCCGAACGGTGGGAGCAGGAATAAGCTCGAAGCGGCCAACCTTAAAAAGCAAGGGGTAAAGGCAGGTGTACCGGATTTGTTTTTACCGGTCAGCCGTGGAGGCTATCACGGATTGTTTATTGAATTAAAACACGGTAAAAACAAGCCAACCGAAAAACAAACTGAATGGCTTAAAAGTCTGAATGAACAAGGCTACGCTGTCGCTGTTTGCTATGGGTGCGAAGAAGCGAGCGAAAAAATATTAAAGTATTTAAAATTAGGTGATATAAATGAGTGAAGAAAAAAAGAGACGAGGTCGCAAGAAGAAACTCGACCGAATAGACAGGATGTGTCTTTACTGTTCTGATTACAACGCAAAGCACGGCACAACTTACAGCTATGGCCAGTTTGTTGCGCAGATAGATGCAGGAAAAATTAAAAGACTTGGGTTATATGATTATGAAGGAGGTCTTGCAAAATGAGTGAAAATGAAAAACCGGTTGCAGCGGAAATGCAGGACAAGCCGACACCGGCAGAAACATTGTCAGAACTCGACCGGCTTGTGATAGGTTTTATTGACGGTGACCTTGATGTGGCTACGCTCAATAGCTTAGATATGTTTAATCGTTGGTTAGTGTTGTCAATGTCAGCCATATACAGTTGCACAAAGATAGGCTTGCTATCAGCCAAGTCTTGTGTCAAGGCCAAATACAAGCTCCTTCAAGAGTATCGCAGGTTTAGGACTGACACTTTTTTTGCAAACAAGGAACACATCGAATGGATAAAAAGGACGAAAGAAACTTCTTGCAAATTAACGGAGTTGTCAAAGGCGATTGCCGAACACGATACTAATGTATTGCAAATTGCTTTACAAATAATTGACCTTCTCACAAAGCATGATGTTTATAACAAACTTTTCATTTTGTCAGACGCATCGGATACATATAAAGAAAAATGTTTAAAAACACTAACCGAAAACGATACAGCATTTTTGAATGAGTTCGGCAACATACCTTTTGTGGATTTGCTCTTTAAATTTTACAAGTCAACAGAAGAAACAAGAGCAACTGAAATCTTTAAGGAATTGGATGCTGACAACATCAGAACTGTAGCTTGTCACGTGCCGGTTAAGTCGGATGATTGCCGAGGAATCGCAAAAAGCTACAAGGAATACTTCGGTATTTAAAATAAGGCAATATTCTTGTCGCACGCAAAATCTTAAAGAAAATTCAAATCAAGTTAATCCTATATTAAAAAAGTAATCAAAGCGACGACTTCCGTTTTGATTAAACTGTTACAAAAGAATGCACCAAAAATCAAACACACAATTGCAGCGACAAGGTTGCACAAAGCAGTAGTTCGGTGGTCAGACGGACTACTGCATATTTATATCATCTGACTTTTTAATGCGAAAATAGAACAATAGACAGTCACAAATAAAAGGGTTGAAATACCCTTTAACTATCCCGCTCAAGGAATTAATTAAGTGACCGTTTTAGTTTTTACATATATAATGGGAAGTTTAATATGTTTACATACAAAGCTGAAATTAAATCAGGACCTTTGCTTGAAGTCAAGTATTATAAGTCCATCCGCAAACGAAACAAGAAAAAACTTGCTCGACAAATCAATCAATCTCGAACAAACGAAAAGCAAGCCAAAGCAAATCGTATCAGAGGAGAACAACACACACAGAGGCTTATCCTTTGCAACTTCTCTGAGGGCGACTGGTTCGCAAGGTTCTCCGCTCCGTTTGGTGAATTTACCGAAGATGAATTTGAGAGGGTTGTGTCGAATTTTTTCAAGCGTATCAAACGCAGAACAGATAAAAAACAAATTAAATTTAAGTATATAGGGTACTGCGAATGCGGCAAGCTCGGAAAGAATTGGCATTTGCATATTGTAATTGAGAATTGCGTGCGTGAAATATTAACGAAATGCTGGCCATGGAAAAACGGCATAAATTTTACTCCGCTCTACCAAAACGGCAATTATGCTGACCTTGCAAAATACATTCGCAAAGATGTCAACGGAAAAAAGCGGCTGAAAACATCTCGCAACCTTACCAAGCCTGAGGTCAAAGTTGTTGAAGGAAAAAAACGAGAATACAGAAAACTCGAACGAGGTGAGGCTTTGCCTTGTCCCGATGGATATTATTTTTATTGTGATGAAATGTGGATAAACGACTTCACGGGTGCGTCTTTTCATTTTACTTACTTGGCCAATAGCCATAAACACAAGAAAATCGGAGGTGCAAGGATTTGAGAGATACAACAAGAGATTATACAATTGCACAGTTTAGACTTTATGCCTCTCTTGGATTTCCAAGCAAAGCACAGGTTGTAGCTGACAAGACAATGCACCGAGCGTTACAACTTGACCTGCTTGCTGTGGCAGACACACTTAATGCCTTGACCAATAGCGGTAAAGACTACATCTGTCAAGCTGTCAGCGCTGTTTATTTTGTTGCGCCAACAAAACCGTTGCACAAAGGTGAAATAAATTTGAGAGTGACCAAGTTTGCTGTCAATAACTATACAGACGAACGTACGGTGTTTCGTTGGCTAAAAGAGGCACGATTGCTTTGCGCAAAACTTCGTGGGCTTAACATTTGTACATATTGCACAAAGAAAGATGTCAGTAGAAGCGATTAAACCTGTTGTACAATTAAATTGTAATGATAAAACGAAAAGTAACAACGGACTGGATCATTAGCCAAATCCGTGAGGGCAAGGCGTATAGATTCTATTTAACGGCCGATTGGAAAAAAGTCAGAGATGCAAAAAAAGCGAAAGAACATTACGAATGTGAACGCTGTCGAGCAGTAGGTAAGTACAGCCCTTGCGAGGCAGTGCATCACAAACTGCATCTCAAAGTAAGACCTGACCTTGCTCTTGACATCAACAACCTCGAATGTCTATGCAAAGATTGCCACTACAAAGAGCACCATAAATACGAGCCGAAAAAATTAAAAGATGAGTTTGCCGAGCGATGGTGAGCGAAAAAAAGCATACCCCCGGGTAAAAAATCGAAAAATTCTGAGGTCAATGGATAACGGTGTAAAGGCACGACAGTTTGGTCTCGCGCACGCACACGAGAAATTTTTGAGAGAGGAGTAGTATAAATGGCACAAATTAAAATTGCAGAAATCAAAGACAGCTTAATTGAGCAACTGACTTTGAAGGGGGCAAACATTGAAGTCTATAGAGATTTAATTGACAGCTATATTTTTTGCACGAAGCTTGAGCGTAAAATGCAGGCGGACATCCGCAAAAATGGCTTGACATACAAAGCTATCAGCGCCACCGGTAAAGAATATATGAAGGACAATCCCTCAGTAAAAAATGCCGTGATGTACAACAAACAGCGCTTAGCGATTCTCTCACAAATGGGGTTGTCGATTGACAAAGTTGAGAGTGAATCTGATGACGAACTGTAAATACCTTGACGATTACATAAAGCAAGTAAAAAGTGGTCAATATCGTGTATGCAAAGAGCAAATACAGCTTGTAAATTTCATAGAAAAAGTATTCGAAAATGAGCAAGTCTATGTTGACAATGAGCAGGTTGAAAAGTATTTTGCTCTACAGAAATATTTTCCATACGAATTATTTGCATGGGAAAAGTTTTGTTTTATTCTGCATAATTGCACATATTCCGCACCGGGTGTATTAAGATTTCCCGATTTAGTTTGTGTGGTCGGGCGAGGCGCAGGAAAAAATGGCTATCTTACATTTGAAGATTTTGCTCTGCTCACGCCTGTCAACGGCATACGCAATTACGACATTGACATTTGTGCAACATCAGAAGAGCAAGCAAGCACAACCTTTAATGACATCTACGAAATTTTGGAAAACAATTCTACAAAAATGCAGCGGCATTTTAAGTGGAACAAAACAGAGATTACAAACATAAAGACTAATTCAACAATCAGATACAGAACTTCAAACAGCAAAACGAAAGACGGAGGCAGACCCGGTAAAGTCGACTTTGATGAAAAGCATGCATACGAAAATTATAAGCTTATTGATGTTTTCACAACAGGCTTAGGTAAAAAAGCTATGCCACGCAGAACAACAATTACAACCATGGGAGAGGTTCGGGACGGACCACTTGACAACGAGCTTGCCGCCGGTCTTGAAGTGTTGAATGGTGATGCACCTGACAACGGCACTCTTTATTTCATATGCAGGTTAGATAATGAAAAAGAGGTATATGAGCAAGAAAATTGGTACAAAGCAAATCCGTCGTTGCAATATTTTCCAAACCTATTGAGAGAAATTCAAAAGGAATTCGAGGATTGGAAGCGTGATAAGGTAAACAATTCATCTTTTATGACTAAGCGTATGAATATCCCAAAAGGCACAGAAGCCCATCCTGTTACCTCATGGGAAAATATCAAAGCAACGAACAGGCCTCTCCCCGACCTTGAAGGTAAGCCGTGTGTTTTTGGCATTGATTACACAAAAACTACTGACTTTTTGGGAATTGGCTTAATGTTTTTGATTGACGGCTCAATCGCATGGAAGCCGTTTTCGTGGTATTGTTCGCAATCCGCTGATTTAGGCAGAATTAAATTTCCTTATGCTCAACAGCCTGATTTACAAAGGGTTGACGGGGCGGAAATACCTCCCGAAATCGTAGCTGACTGGTTGAGAGAGCAGAAAAAGCATTACAACATCGTCGGCGGAGCATTGGATAGTTACCGATACACTTTGCTCAAAGAACCGTTAATGCAGTTAGGTTTTGAGTGTGACCGTAAAGGACGAAATAATCTCAAATTGGTTAGACCGTCAGATAAAATGCTTGTAGCTCCTCTGATTGCTTCGGATTTCGCTAATCATCGTATTGTTTGGGGTGATTCGGCACTTATGCGCTGGTACACGAACAATACATCGGCAATTGAGGATAAAAACGGCAATATCATATATGGCAAAATCGAACCAAGATCACGAAAAACAGATGGATTTATGGCATTTGTCGCAGCATATACACAGCTTGATTTGTTGAAGCAAAATCAGCCGATGACGGTTGATGAAATCGAGAATTGCTTTAACGCAATTGTATTTTAAAGGCAGGTGAAAAGATGAAAGTGATAAACTGGGTAAAAAATCTCTTTAAAAAAGATGCCGTTGCAGCGGAATTTAACGAGGACGGCTCGACAGTTGATGAACAGAGATTCCACTTGACAGAACTTGCCTTATTTACAGCGATTGATTTTATCGCTCGAAGTTTGGCAAAATGTGAATTTGTGACGGTAAACAATAACCGAGAAAGTCGCAAAGCTGAATACTATCTGTGGAACTATGCACCTAACAAACATCAAACAAAAATCGAGTTTTTTACACAAGCTGTGGCTAAACTGATTTTTGACAATGAGCTTTTAATTGTTGAAACTGCCGATAATCAGCTTATGATTGCTGATAGCTTCTCGAGAACGGAACACGCTTTGATTGACGACACATTCAGCGGCGTTACTTGCCGAAATTTTACATATCAGCGCATTTTTCCTGAAAGTGAGGTAATTTACCTCAGATATAACAACTTTGCTCTTAACGGCTTGTTATCGGATATGTGCAACACTTACGAGCAGTTAATGTTATCAGCTCAAGAAAGATATAACAAAGCTGTCGGACATAAAGGCATCTTAGAGATGGATAATTACAGCTTCGGCGACGAAAACTTCGCTGAAACTTACAACAAAGTTTTGGCAAAGCAGTTTAAAGCGTTTTACGCGAATAAGAACGCCGTTATGCCTCTGTACAAAGGCATGCACTACACCGAGCCGTCAACCGATGCCGGAAAGACTACGAACAGCGAGATTAATGATATTCAGAAGTTAAAAACTGAGGCGTACACGATTGTCGGCAACGCTTTGCACATTCCGCCGGCAATTTTAAGCGGTGAAGCCTCTCAGCTCTCGGATGCTATGGATTGCGCTATTGGTAATGCAATTGATCCGATTGCAAATATGTTTGAGCAAGAGATTACAAAAAAGAGATTCGGCGGTGCTGAATTTAACAAAGGCAATTATCTCTTAATTGACACAACGACAGTCAGACATATTGACGCAATCAGTCAGGCGAATAATCTTGATAAGTCAATTGCAAGCGGTGTGCTGACACCTGCGCAGGCTCAAAAATATTGCAACATGCTCCCTTGCTCTGAGGCTTGGGCGCACACATATTACATTACTAAAAATTACCAAACAATAGCAAATGCTTTGAAGGGTGGTGAATAGAATAAATGAAAAGTAGAAATTACAACATCAAGCAAATTGCAGAAAATCAGAATGTTTTGCAGATATATCTTTATGGCGAAATTGAGCCGAGCTGTTTGAACATTTGGGGCGACCTCGTAGAATCCAAGACAAGCGCCGAATACATTCGCAAGGCGATTGAAAAAGCAGGCGAAATTGAAGGCATTGAAATCTACATCAATTCTGTGGGCGGATTTGTTGATGAAGGCGTGTCGATTTACAATCTGCTAAAAAGGCAGAGTGTGCCGGTCACTGCATACATTGACGGTATGGCTTGCTCGATTGCCTCTGTTGTTGCAATGGCGGCTGACAAGATTGTAATGCCGTCAAACACAACAATGATGATTCATCATGCAGTCGGCGGTTGTTACGGCAATGCGAAGGAACACAGAGAATTTGCAACTCAGCTCGACAAAATCAGTGAAGCAAGTACAAACTCTTATCTTGTACACGCAGGCGATAAGCTCACGAGAGAAACCCTCGAGCCGCTTCTTGATGCTGAAACATTTTTGACGGCAGAGGAAGCCTTCAATATCGGCTTGTGTGACGAAATTCTTGATCCGGTTGACTTAACCGAATCAAAAGAGATTGTTGACGATGCACAGCAAAAGAAGAATCCAAAAGCAAAACAGGCAGCGGCAGAACTTGCAAAAATGCTTGGTACAAAGCCTGAGCCGCCTGAACCACAGACACCACCCGAGCCAAAACCGAAAAATCCCGAAAAAAAGGATAGCTTTGGCTTTATTGAAGAGTATTTCAAAAACAAAAATTATTTATAAAGGAGATTAAAAAAATGAAGAATCTTGACGCGATTAAGAACGCAAAAGCAAAGTTTGCGCAGAACTTGAAAACTGCCATTGATTCCAAAGATGAAGCAAAAATGACCGAGGCTCTCAACGCCTATGCTGATAGTATTCAGCAGTCAATCATTGAGGTCGCACAGGAAATTGGCGAAACTGCCGATAACACAATCCTTGCCAAGAGAGGATTCAGACAGCTTACAAGCGCAGAGCAGAAGTTTTACAATAATTTTGTCACAGCGGCAAAATCTGCTGATGTTAAGCAGGCACTCACAGGTCTTGATGTTACAATTCCTCAGACGATTCTTGACACCGTGCTTGAGGACATTACCAGCAATCATCCTCTGCTTGATGCAATCGGCATTGAAAACACATACGGCTCTGTTAAGGCAATCTTTGCTACAGACACAAAACAGCTTGCTGCCTGGGGCGCTTTAAGCTCAAAAATCACACAGGAGCTTGCCGGCACAATCCAGGAAAAGGATTTCTCAACATCAAAAGTAAGTGCCTTTATCCCTGTCCCGAAGGATATACTTGACCTTGGCGCTATATACATCGACGCATATGTCCGCAGAATCCTCGCCGATGCACTTGCTTATGCTCTTGAAGATGGCTTTATCAACGGTGACGGCAACGGAAAGCCTATCGGTATGCTGAAAGATCCCGAGGGCGCTGTAAAGGCAGGTGCATACACTGAAAAAACAGCAACAAAGCTCACAAGCCTTGACATTAAGTCATATATGGATGTTGTTGCAAAACTCGCAAAGGGCAAGGGCGGTAAAACCAACAACATTACATCGGTTGACCTCATCGTTAATCCTGTGGACTATCTCACAAAGATTATCCCTGCTACAACTGTACTTGCAACCGACGGCTCGTACAAGAACAACCTCTTCCCGTTCCCGACAAATGTTTATCCGTCAGAAATGGTTGCGGAAGGCACTGCCGTTATTGGTCAACTTTCAAGATATAAAGCCTGCCTCTCAACAGGCAAGGAAGGTAAGCTTGATTACTCTGACCAGTACCAGTTTCTTGAAGATAACAGAGTTTATCTTATTAAGGCTTACGCTACAGGCTTTTCGCTTCACACAAACGATTTTCTTAAGCTCGACATTTCGGCGCTCAATCCTGCTGAAATTAAAGTAACTCTCAATCAGGCAACAACAGTTTAATTTATCACGGAGGTGTTGAACAATGGGAATCATGAACGATATAGTTAATATGCTTGATTTCGACCGCGAACACATTGAAACAGATGAAGGCACAAAGTCGAAAATTGAACTGATTATAGCCAATGGAAAACAGCACCTCCGCGATTATAATCCTCTGCTTACTGATGAGGATTTTGAGCGAGCAACAAGGGCAAGAAGTTTGTTGTTTGACTATTGTAGATACGCTTACTCAAATGCTGTTGAAATGTTCGACCATAATTTTGAAAGCGAAATTCTGAAATTAAGGCAGGAATATGAGGTGCGAATGTATGATACTGAAGAATAACATTGATTTTTTGACATTCAACGACGGACTTGCGAAAATCTATGAAACCGACGAAAACGACGATATTATTGCCGATAGCTTGAAAAAGTATCGCTTTGGTAATGAAAAAATCGGTGTAACTCGGTTTTACGGAGCAAAGCAGAACGATATTGAACTGTCAAAGGTTATCCATATCCACAAAGATGAAACCTTGAGAACGGATCTGGCGGTCATCATTGACGGCACAAGGTTCAAGATTGAACAAATTCAGCACGATAAAAGCAAAAATCCCCCTTGCTCGATTGTGAGCCTGTCGCAGAGGGGAGTGTATGAGGGCGGTGCAGAAGATGTATTTTAAAAATTACGATGAATTTGTCGAACTTATTAAGTCTTGTAGCATTAAATGCGTTGAGGCAGATTACAACAAATCAACCCCTGCTCCCTATCTTGTTTACTTTAAAGACGAGGAAACAGGCATTTACGCAGACGGTGAAATACTTTGGAAAAATGCAAAAATCATCATAGAACTCTATACGGCAAAAGACGACCACAAGAGCGAGACGAAGTTTGAGGAGTGGCTCAACGAAAACGGCTTAGGTTGGAAAAAGCCGAACCGAGCGTGGGACATAACGAATAAACTTTGTGTAAGTTATTACACTTTGGGCGTGATTTTCGATGAGTAATTACAAAAAAGTCGGTATCGACCGTCTCGGAGATGCCCTGTCGAAAGAACTGTCAACCTATTCAGCTGATATCCAAATGGGCGTGCGGTTGTTGGTTGACGAAAAATCAGAAGAGCTCAAAAACGAAATCAAGAAAAATGCACCTGTCGGCAGAAGAAAAAAATATCGCAAATCGTTTAGGATAAAGGTCACAAACGAAACATTTCGATTCTATGAAAAAACGGTGTATGCCGCTAAGCCTGAGTACCGGCTTACACACCTCCTCGAAAAAACTCGTAAAAAGAGGGGCCAAAAAGGCGGAACGGTACAACCGAAGGTGCATATTGCTCCGGCAACAGAGAAAATTCACGGCGAATTTGAAACCGGAATAAAAAAGCTCATTAAATCATCGGAAGCTTTTGGCGGCGGTGATTTGAGCGGTATAAAAAGAATTTAAAAACATAAGGAGTGTTTATTAATGAACAAAACTATTAGAAAAGTTGGTTATGCTGTGCTGACAGAAAGCAGCACAGGCGAAATCACATACGGTAAGCCCGTGTGGTTTAAGTCTGATAAGGCAGGCGGCAGAAGCATCGGTGCTGAACCTATCGGCGATTCGAACACAATTTACGCTGACGGCTTGCCTATTATTGTAGCGAGTGCAAACGGCGGTTATACAATCAGTCTTGAGCTTATTTCAGCAGTCGACGACATCGAAAAAGATTGGTTCGGCAATGATGAAGCTACAGAGGGCGGTATCATCGAAAAGGGCGGTATCAAAGTAATGCCGAGATTTGCCCTCCTCGCTGCAAAGGAAACATACAAAGGTGACAAACTCTACGAGATTGACACATATTTTGACTGCGTAGCTGCAAGAGCCAGCAGGAACGACAAGACATCGGAAGGCAATTTTGATCCACAGTTCCCGACCTTTACGGTTACAGCAAAGCCACGCCCTGACAATGACTTTGTGCGCTACACATCATATGCGGACACTCTGCCCGAAAGCGTTGTAGTGCCGACTGTTAAGTCAAATCCCGGAACAGTATAATTTTAAAAGTAGGTTAAAGCATGAAAGACACAGTTGTTATTAATGGTAAAGATGTTGAGGTTGAGGTTACGGCATATACAATGCTCATCTACGAGGACACATTCAAAGGCCACAGCTTTCTGCGTGATGCCGACCGTGTTCTGGTTAAAAATCTTAACGATGTAAAGTTCGGTTCTGCCGTAAAGCTTTTGTGGGCAGCGGCAAAAACGGCAGACGATACAATTTCAAACTTTAAGACTTGGTCAAGAGATGTGAGCATTAAAGACGCTATTTCGGCGACTGACACAATTATCGAACTCATCGTTGACAGCCTTAAGGGCGACAGCCCAAAAGTGACAGCGACAGCGACCTAAACGGAACTTTCCTGACGGCAAAGGAAATCTTATCCTATGCCGTCAGGTGTGGTCTGACTGTCGCAGATTTACAAAGATTTACAATAGGTTTTGTAATTGATTATGTGGAAACCTATTTTGCATTACAAAACAATAAAAACATTCACGAAGATGAAGAAAAATATCAGAAAATGAAATCTGTATTGCCTTTCGTTACAGAAAGATTTGAAAACAAAGAAATTTCGGAAGAGCAGTATAGCGAGTTTATGAACAGATACAAAAAGTTGGAGGATAGATATGGCATCTACAATTAAGGGTATTACCGTCAAAATTGCCGGTGACACAATAGATTTACAGAAATCCTTAAAAGCTGTACAGTCCTCATCGGCGAGCCTACAGAGCGAATTGTCGGCTGTTAACAGACAATTAAAGTTTGATCCTGAAAACACTGTTTTGCTTGCCCAAAAGCAAGAAGTATTAAAAGAACAAATCGAAAACAGCAAATCTGCTCTTGACCGCTTGCTTGAGGTACAAAATCAGGTTGAAGAACAGGCAAAAAACGGCGAAATTTCGACGGAACAGTACAGAGCTTATCAGCGTGAAGTTGAAAAAACCAAAAGCAAACTTAACTCATTTAACGAACAACTCGACAAGACAAGAGACGAATTTGATAAAGTCGCCAATGGGGTTGAAAACCTTGAAAATAAGTCGAATAAAACTGATTTATCCAAGGTCAAGAAAGAAATGGATGAGGTTAAATCCTCAGCTGACAACCTTAAATCTGCTGTTGGCGATGCCTTAAAAGAAGCTACTGCTACAGCAACGGCAATTGGCGGAGCTGTTACAGGCGCAATTGTAAGCGCAAACGGCGAACAAAAGGCGCTAAACTCTTTGCAGGCACAAGCAGGCTTGACCGCCGAGGAGATGACAAAGTACAAAGATGTCCTTGAAGATGTTTACAAAGGGAATTTCGGCGAATCTCAGGAAGAAGTTGCGAATGTTCTTGCTTTGATTAAGCAAACAACTAACGAAACAAATCCAAGCAAGCTCAAGGATATGACCGAAAATCTCTTTACTTTAAGAGATGCCTATGATTATGACTTCGTCGAAACGCTAAGAGCGGCGAACATGCTTATGGAACAGTTCGGTGTAACAGGCGATGAAGCGTTTAATCTTATTGCTCAGGGCAGTCAAAAAGGTCTGAATAAAAACGGAGATTTGCTCGACACAATCAACGAATACTCCGTACATTACAAGCAACTCGGCTACGATGCGAACGAGTTTTTTAACTCGCTTGAAAATGGCTCTAAAGCAGGTACTTTCAGTATCGACAAGCTCGGCGATGCGATGAAAGAATTTGGCATCCGCTCTAAGGACACAGCCTCGAGTACGCAGGAGGGATTTGCTCTTCTCGGCTACGGCGCAAAAGCCTCAGCTGAGGACATTCAAAAAGCCAAAGATGAAGTCGCAAAGCTCGAAAAAAATCTTTACTATGCAAAAGAGGAGCAAAAAGGCTTTAACGAATCAACAAGTGAATTAACGAAACAAAAAAATGCCGATAAAATTGAACAATATTCAGGGGCGCTAAAAGCTGCTAAAGAAAATCTTGCAAATCTCGAATCAGCAGGCAAAGGCGCAAAAGGCAGTATTGAGAATTTGCAGGCAAGATTTGCAAAAGGCGGAGACAGCGCAAAATCAGCAACATCAGAAGTCTTAAAGGCTCTTTTTGAGATGGACGATAAGGTCAAGCAGAATCAGGCAGGCGTTGACCTCTTCGGTACGATGTGGGAAGATTTGGGAATCGACGGCGTAAAAGCCTTAATGAAAGTTAATGGCTTTGCTGACAAGACCAAAAATACCATGAAAAAGATTAAAGACATCAAATACGATGATGTTGAAGCCGATTGGGCAAGCCTTGGCAGAACGGTGCAAACTGATGTCATTAATCCTATCGGCAAATCATTATTCCCCGAGGTAAAAAAACTTTGTAAATTTGCGAGCAGGCATACAGATGATATTATTCCAACGCTAAAACAGATTGGTGTTTTAACTACTGCTATTTGGTCGGGTAAAAAGGCCACTAAAATAGTTACAGAAATCAAAAATCTGTGGGGAGCTTACAAGTCTTTGAAAGCGGCAACAGATGCCGCTAAAATCTCACAAGAGGGACTTAACACTGCTCAAAAAGCAAATTTGTGGGGATTAGTTGCAGGTTTAGTTGTTGGTGCTATAGGCGAAATTTGGGCATTTTCAGAGGCTAACGACAGTGCAAAACAATCCCAAGAAGAACTTAACGAAGCTCAGGAAAAAGCAAAAGAAGAAATCAAAGAGCTGAAAGATGCCAACGATGAATATGTGCAGAGCAAAAAAGATGCGGTATCAGAGGTTGAAAGTGAATTTCAATATTATGACGATTTGTGGGGCGAATTGCAAGGCATTGTAAATCAAAACGGCAAAGTCAAAAAAGGCTACGAGGATAGAGCAAAATTTATTACCAATGAATTGAGCCGAGTTACAGGCGATGAAATCACTTGGAACGGCAATGTTATTCAGTCCTATAAAGACCTTAAAGGCTCAATTGATGAGGCACTTGAATCAAAAAAAGCGCTTGCAATGTTGTCGGCACTTGAAGAGCCCTATCAAACTGCTGTGTCAGGCTTAAAAAGCGCAAAAAATGATGTTACAAATGGTTATGTAGCAAAAAAAAGTGCACAAAAAGATGTAGGTTTAGCTAAGGCAAAAGTTACACAAATGAGTGTCACTGGACTTTCGCCAGGTCAAACGGCTTTGAAATATGCAGGCTGGGGTTTTGAAAACGGCAAAATATCTCAGCAATATTACCAAAAAATACTCAAAGATTTTCAAAACGGCGAAAATATGTATAAACATTTTGAAGATTTATCAAAATCCGTCGGAAGAGCTTACAGCGAGGCGCAAAATGAAGCTAAAAACAATTTAAAGGCTAAACAAATAGAGTTTGACAAAGCAGATGGCAAGTATAAAGAATATCAGAAAAAAGTAGTTGATTATAACACCACAATACAAAATTATGAGAATCTCACAGCGGCAAACGCTAAAGGCAACACCGAAGAAATTAAAGCCGCAATGTTGGACTTGTCTAATAACATTGTTACTTATACAACTGGTAACAAAGACGCTCTTGAACAGCAGGTCAATGATTTTAGGACAAATGCCGAGAATTTAAGGACAGCATACAAAGACGGTGTTGAAGGTGTCACAAAAGACCAAGTTGAAGAAGCCGAAGAATTGCAGGAAAGGGCAGAAATTGAACTTGCTAAGTACAATGATATGTACGGCACGGTTGCCGCAATCGCTACGGGAAAAGCTGACGAGATTAATGCTCAACAGCAGAAAATCAAAAACGGTTTTATTGATGCCGAAACAGGTTCAAGAGAAAGCCTCGAAAACCAGCTTGCAAACTTTACCGCAAACTATGAACTGCTAAAAACTGCAATGGACGAAAATCAGCCGGGCGTAACCCAAAAAATGGTTGATAATGCAAAAGAGCTTGTTAATAAAGCAACCGGTGAACTCAATAAACTTGAAGGCAACGGCGAAACTGCAGGCAAAAACGGCACTGAGGGCGTAAGTGATGGTATGAAAAATGAAGATGCCCTTGATAAAGTTGATAAGTCAGGCAAAAAGGTTCTCAGCAAAGCCGAAAACAGTCTTTCAGAGAGTTACAACAAAGGCTATCAAAAAGGTAAGGATTTTACTCAGGGCTATATTAAAGGCTTGAGCGAGGGCGGACCTACAGGAAGTCTTCACGCGGAAACGAATAGGCAGGCCAGACAACTCGCAGAGACAGGTCTTATTTCTCTTGCAAATGCACAGGATTCACACTCACCATCAAAAAAGACGAGGAAACTTGGAGCTTACTTCGGCGAGGGTTATCGTCTTGGAATCGCCGATGAAATTGCCGAAACACAAAAGACGGTAAGGTCTTTAACCTCAAGGGCCTTGTCAGCGGTTGAATGTAATCCAATTGGAGCGGTGAACAATAAATTTGCAGACATTCGCACGCAAAGCCAAAATGCGACAGTAAACGGTCAAATGTTGAAAGCTGTTACAAATTCACCTACGATTGCAATTCAATTTACAGGCGATGTCAATATCAATAATGATATGGATGTTGATGATTTTAACCGCCGCGTATCGACTGCAATTGTGCAAACGCTTGACGGTGAAGCGTCGAAGTTGGGAGGTTAAAGATGAGGCATAGTTTTACATATAACGGCACCAATTTGCGGACATTGGGATTTTTTATAGCTACACCTCCCAAATATCAAATAGCGAAACGCAGTTTTGATTTTACCCCTGTCTACGGCACAAACGGCGGAGTGATTTCTGACAATGGTGTTTTCGATAATGTTGAAATGCAGATTGAGGTCAACAGTTATCCGTACATTGTGCCAAACGAAAGTAACGCTGAGCTTGTAAGAGCGTTTGCAGAGTGGCTTACTGTTTGGGACGGCGAGTATAAAATCTTTAGGGATTCATACAACCCCGGTTATTTTACGAAAGCAATTTGTACTGGAATTGAGCCAATAGAAGAGGTTGCTCCTCTTTGCTTGTCAACGACTATCAATTTTAGTCGAATACCGTTTTGGTACAGTGATTTAGGGCAAGAGATTATCCGACCCAAATTGACCTCAACACAAAATGCTGAAATCGAAATCTACAACCCTGAAAATTACACAGCCGAGCCTTTTATTAGAATCATCAACAAAGGCGCAAAAGTTAATCCGTTGACGCTGACGGTTAATGACGGTCAAACTTTAACGGTTAAGACATCATCGGATAAGAATTATATTGAACTTGATTCCGAACAGCAGTCCGCTTCTTTTGATAACGGCATGAGTTTGGCAAACAATTGCATAATCTGCACAGAGTTCCCAAAGCTTTTGCCGGGGTGGAATAAAATAAAGTTCTCAGGAAAAAGCGCAAATGCGTTTACTGATATTGAAATTAAGCCAAATTGGAGGAGATTGTAATGTACCCTATTTTGTATAACATCGCTGACTATTACAAAAATCCAACACCATTGTTTGAATCTAACGGTTTCGGTTTTTTGACTGAATGCACCGAGTTTTTGACGACAATGGAGCAAAATGGCGCATACAGCTTTAGCGCAAAAATTAAAAGCACAGATAAGCTCGTTTCAAAAATTAAAATAGCCTCATATATTAAAGCAAAAGTAAATAATGTGTCCGAGCCACAGTACTTTTATGTAACCAAAATAGAGGTCGATAAAAACGGTGATTTAACCGTGTCGGGCGAACATGTGTCAAGAATGTTTTTCCAAAACGGGACAATTCCTCGTGCAACAGACGGTTCGATGTATGGCACACCGAAAGAATTAATTGACCACTTCATGCGAGACTATAGCATAGTAGGAGAACCTCTGCATATGTGGTTTACGGAAGCCCCATATAAGTGGTTTAGCTTCAGTTCATCAATCACAGCAAAGAAAAGAATTTATTTAGGCTATTCACAAGCGGTAAAGTTTGAGGATATCTTCAAAGATGATGACGAAGGACTGATTTATCAGTTTGGCGGTGTTCTGTATTTTAATAATTTTGACATTTATTTTAACAAAATCAGTACAGCAGGTGCGAAAAGTGGCTATCGTATAGCTTTCGGCGCTAATGTGTCAGATTATAAGCAGACTGCTGAAATCGGCAACTACTATACACATGTTATGCCTTACGCACGATGCAACACTACGAATAATAAAGAAGTCGTCGTGTCAAGCCCTGAACCATACGAAACAGGGTTAAAACGGAACATAAAAAACACATATTTATACGACTGCACAAGCAAAATCAAAAAATACACTTTAAATCCCAGCACCGGCGAAAATTACGAAGAAGTCAGAGATGCTTTGCGTAACGCAGTTGCTGATTATAACTATTCGACGGAACAAACATCGGAAACCCTGAGTATAAGGGTAACTCTTGAAAACGAGCTCACTAAAATGCACGCAATCAAACTTTATGATGAAGTGACGGTTGTAATGCCGGACGGCACGAATTTGAATCGAAGAATTTCAAAAACGGTCTACGATAGCGTGTCTCAAAAATACAAAGAAATTACAATCGGTGACTTAAGTATGTCGATGTCTGATTTGATAAAAATCCAAAGGAGGTTTAAAAGATAATGGCTATTAGTTTAGCACATAAATCAATTACAATTGATGTTAATGACCGCAACGCACCAAATGTTGTTGGTATTGCCAATATCAATGATAAAGCAACACGCTATCTTGATGTTACTTTAACGGCAAGCGGTGAAAAATTGACCTTTGCAGACTGCACAGTAACTGCAACATTTGCGACAGACGGATATTTAATTTCGGATTCAGTCGCTTGCACACTAAACAGCACAGCGGATGTTATTACTGTTCCGCTCGAAGATTTCAAGTCTATGTCGGGTTTTTTGGCAATTGAAATTAAGATTGCAAACGGTGAAACGCAGGTGTTAAACACGCCGCTGGCCTTAAAAGTCATGGTAACCCCGAGCCTTGCCGAAAACAGCAAGATAAGCAACGAAAGTGCTGGCAGTTTTGTTGAAATCAGCCGAGAGGTTGCTACGGCAAGAGGCGGTCAGAATTCACTCGGAGCAAGGCTTGATAAAACAGACAAGAGTATTGCCCGAAAGCTTGATTCAATGCCGTTCGACAGCGAACCCAAAAATAACAGCCCGTGTTATCTCACAAGCGGAGCAGTTTACAACGCTCTGCTTGTGAAAGCAGATAAAACCGCCTTGGCGACTAAATACGATTCGTCAAATATTGAAAGTGGTACATCAACACTCACACCGTATTCAACCGTCACCGATAAAATCAAAAGTGCAAGCTGTACATATAAGACGATTGGTGACATCGTAATCGTCAGTGCAACGGTCAAAATGAATGCGGCTACAATTGGAGCAAACAGCACATATCCGCTGATTGATTTGCCGTACAAATGCATTGCCGAGGACAATGTTTTTTGTGTCGGCATTTCAAACCTTGGCAAGGTCTTTAAATTTGCTGTGTTAAAAAATAACACTTGGTTGCAGTTTCAGACACAGGATAAGACGGCTTACACATTCGCAGACGGCGAACAAATCAATGTGATTTGTTCGTACAAAATTAAATAACGGAGGTAAAAATTATGGAACTTAAAGAAAAAATCACACTCGATATGCTCACAAAGGACAGCGTGTCGGTACTCAGACAGCAGTTTTTGACCTTTAACGGTGAAGAAATGCAGGTGGGCGGAAACATCCGCAACGCATACATGAACAGCAAATCGGGCAGAGAACAGATCAAAACGGTGCTGTCGGATGAATACTATAACGCAGTAATGGCGGTGTGGGGCGAAATCCCTACTGTAGATGATCCGATGATAGAAGAAAGCGAGGAAACATAATGAAGAAAATCAACTGGAAGCAGAAACTTACAAGCAGGAAATTTTGGGCAGCGGTAATCGGTTTTGTTACAGCACTCCTTATGGGATTTGGAGTAACAGAAACTGAAACTGCACAGGTTACATCAATAATTATGTCCGCAGGTACGATGATTGCATATATCATCGGCGAAGGCATGGTTGATGCCAACCGTAATGATTGTTAAGTGCCTATGATATGGATTATATGTATAGGTATTTTTCTTTCAGGTGTTATATTATTGAAAACAGGAGGATAAAATGAGTAAAACAACGGTAGATAAAATTCTTAAAATTGCCCGTGCCGAAGTTGGCACAAAGGCAACAAATGTAAAACGCTGTAAATATAATACAGCGTTCTACGGAGCGGAAGTATCGGGCAGTTGCTATGAATGGTGTGCAGCCTTTGTTTGGTGGGTATTTAAGCAGGCAGGTGCAGATGATATGCTGTTCTGCAAAACAGCTGGTTGTGGTGTACTTGCTCAGACTTTCTATAACAAGGGTAAAATTGTCCGCAACGGTTATAAAGCAGGTGATATAGTGCTCTTTCATTGGAGCAATGAGGCAAGCACAATTGTACCCGGTGCTTATGCCGTTGACCATGTAGGTATTATTGAAAGTGTTAATTCGGATGGCTCTTACACGACTATTGAAGGTAACACAGGCGGTGGCAACGGTGCAGTTCTCAGGCAGAAAAGGTGGGCAAGCTGTATCAGTTATGCTTGCAGACCAGATTATGTGAAAAATTCAGCAAATAAGGAGACAGAAGAAATGATTAAATACGGTGAACACAATACAGCGATACTTGCGTTTAAAAAGCAGTTGATTACACTCTACAACATGAAAATTATCAAAACGAAAGTCGATAATTCAAACGGTTTCGGTGACGGCACTCTTAAAGCTGTTAAAGAAGCACAAAGAGCAGGTAATATCACAGCTAACGGTGTCGTTGATGAAAAGACAGTCAACGTTATCTATCATCTCATAAATGATTGCAACTGGTCTAAAGATAAGAAAATTGCAAATGCAAAGAAAGCGTTAGGTTAATCTTACATATCCATAATAACGCCCCTAAAAAAGTTATTATGGAGGTAAAAATGCGTAGCTTTATTGGTTGGATTGGTGGCAAAAGCCACCTTAAAAATCAGATTATATCACTCATTCCCAGCGGCTGTAACCGCTACATAGAGGTGTGTGGCGGTGCAGGCTGGGTCTTATTCGGTAAG
>OLZE01000399.1_pt1 | contig 30704 bp, 19 predicted proteins | sample 1674091 | NCBI WGS metagenome assembly OLZE01 (sample SAMEA103958143, study PRJEB25191) | human gut metagenome | biome: human-associated habitat [ENVO:00009003]; feature: intestine environment [ENVO:2100002]; material: feces | place: Germany | collected 2013/2015
GCCAATCGGGAATTCTCCTGATAAATCCAATCTAAATGCCCTCTCGGAATTCGCTCAATAGTTTCATCGTCAGGATAGGATTGCATCGATTTTAACTCAAGAGCTCTATCGAGTTCGTCAGCATCCACCAGCGGATCCGGATCTTCAAAAGGATCCCTCTTTAAAGAAGAGATTGTCAAATAATTGAGCCGAATCCATTCCCGGATTACCCCCTCAGTTACGCCGTATTTTTCGGCAGCTGCTTGTATAGAAAGCCAATTAGCCATATAGTGTTTGATTAAATAAGTTTCAAATCAACCCTATACGGCTATAATGGTTTATATTATAAAAGTACGGGGTCTTACTTCTTCCCCGCCAGTAGGTATGTGGATACCATAAGTAAAGGAAGAGTAAGCCCGTACCAAAACTGATACAGGCTACGCTCATCCGATTACTTAGAAAATTTCCACATTTTACTGGCATCGGAAGAGGACATGTAAACCATGAAAGATATCACATGTCACGTGTTCAGTTGCAAAGATACGTTTTTTTTCACATTCAACAACAAAAGCATTCATTTGTTTCGAATTTCATCAAAAAAGATTCTCTAAAAACCGTTGAGCATCTATTCTTGTTTTCCTCAGTCAAACCAGCTTTTACCATATTCATAGCGAGTATCCCTACCCTTCCACACTATTGAAACGCCCGATTCATCGGGGTTAGCGGGTGGAAGGGATATTTTCGAACAAAGAAATGACCGCATAATAATTCCCATAACGGCTACGTGAGCGGGAAAATCCCAATGGCGCCAACAACTGGGCAAACGCATTCGAATTAACTCCCCGCATGGCGGCTGGATTCTGTCTTTTCAAAACCTTGAAAATATCTGCTGCGGAAAGGCGTTGCACTATTTCATCCCGATCTTCGGCTGTGGCAGGGCGGAAACAGGCATAAAGCACCTCTTCCATTATGCTGCGACGCTGAAACATCTTATTATGCTCCTTCAATTCATGTTCTTCTTCTGCCGTAAACCAATATCGGGCACCCTTCAGAAGCTCTTGCTTCAACTGGGCATAGATTTGTTTGTGCACAATGCGGGAACAATCTATCTTCCCCTTCACTTCCACACAAAGAAAACGCCGGCTCCCCGTAGGATCGGATAATAAATCGGAACGGTTGCTTGTGCCTATGAAAGAGGCGATACGCGGCAGGTTGCGATAGTTTCTCTGATAGGCTTTACAAAGGTTCAGCTCCGCCATCTGCATCAGATTCTTCAGCAACGGCATTTTAGAAGCGGGATATTTATCGAACTCGTCGAGATTCAGCAGACCCATTTCCGACATTTTACGGGTGACGTTTCCCTTTGAAGTCAACTCCACTTCATCCGAATAGTAACGTGACAGGGTTTCGGGCATTAAACTCTTGCAAAAGGTAGATTTCAAACAGCCTTGTTCCGTACTGATAAGGATAGGAGCCACACTGTTGGCATGCTTTCCCGTTATGCCCAGCCATTGTGCAGTAAGGGCAAGCAACCATATATGGAAGTGTTTTATCCACAATGGATCAGAAGAAACACGGTGCGCCAATGCTTCAAGACGATCAATGCCATCCCAGGCCGGAAGTTCGTCCAGATACAGAAGGAAAGGATGATAACCGGGTACACTGGTAGAATAAAGATAACGACTGATGTCTTTATCCCAACAGGCAATGCCCCGTGCATGCGCTTCGAGGCAGAAAGAATTCAGTTCCCGCCTGCCCACAGGTGCAAAAGGCTCTCCTCTCCCATCTGCCGGACGGTATTCGGTTTCTTCCGTCAGCAAATTATAACGAAAATCGTAGGTAGATTGCAGGAAGCGGTTTACCTGATCCGTCAGACTAACCGGCGCGGTCTTTACACGTTCCGCAACAGGATGGTTTGTGGAACGCACAACGGTAATATCCGTGTGCTCCACAATAGATTCCGGCTGATTTGCCAGTACTTTTTTTTCTTCTCTCCAACTCTCAAAAAAAGAGGTAATAAATCGCATTAATTTTGTCTTCATAATTCTGTTACTATTTTAGTGATTAATGCTACGAAGTTAGCATCATAAAAGGCCTGTTTGCAAACGTTTTAGAGAAATCCGTTCAACTAATCAGCACTAATAAAGCAGGTATATCTTGTTGTGATTTCACATATGGGATCATCGTCTTTTACATAAGGCATCCGCAGCGTTTGATTATAGTCGGCAGGCTTACTGATTACTGTCAGCAAGCTTGTTGATTGCAATCAGCCAGCCTGCCGACTATAATCAAACGATATGAATGGTCCGTTCAAAATTTGCTCTTCCCTTATATATATGGTACATTTGCATCATCAATTGTAAAACGACAAACAATGGCAATACTTTTTGAATGGTATGAGACTCCGGTACCGAACAATGAAACGGACGAAACTGAGAAAACAACAATCCATGCACGCATCACCCTCAATGGAAAAGTAGGAACCGACGAAATCCGCCGAAAAATACAGAAACGCAGCTCGCTGACTGAAACTGATGTGTCGGCGGTGCTCGACGCGCTTTCTCATGTGATGGGCGAGGAATTATCGGAAGGGCGGCAAGTACACCTGGATGGTATCGGCTATTTCTACCCCACACTGAAAAGTGAAAAAGGAATCACGAGGGAGACGGACCGGAAAAATGAAAAGGTGAGATTGAAAGGTATCAAGTTCCGTGCCGACCGTGCGCTGAAGGACGAGGTGGGCAACGTGAAACTGAAAAACTTCAGACACAGCGGGCACTCCGGTAAACTGTCTGATGTAGAGATAGATATGCGGCTGAAAGCGTATTTTGCAGAACACCAACTGATGACACGTGCCGATTTCCAGCGTATATGCGGCTTTATGCGGTCTAAAGCAGCGGAGCACCTGAAACGGCTGAATGCGGAAGGAAAGATAGAAAATATAGGAAGAAAGACACAACCGATATATGTGCCGGCGGCAGGATATTATGGAGTCAGCCGGGATCGGATCGTAACGAGATAAGTCCACAAAAAACACCCTTCCACACGCTATGCCCGATGAATAAAGGGACGCAGCGGTGTGGAAGGGGTATATGTTATTCTTCCACTACTTTACAAACCTGTTCGCAAATACTCTTCATTCCTTTTATGGAGGGATGTCCCCACTGTTTGTCAATATCACGCAGGCGGATATTGGTTACTCCATAATGGCGGCAGATTTCATCCATAGAGTTAATTACATCTTCCGACAGTTCGGTGTTCGTGATATTATAGATTCGGGTATCCGGATAGCGTTTAGTCAGATAGTCCATCAGTCGGCAGAAGGCAGGACGGAAGCTGTAAAGATCGGCTTTAGTCCAGTCTGCATACTGGTAGCTTCCAATAGGGGCCTTCGCCCAACTGTCGTTCGTACCGCCAAAGACCAGGAGAACATCGGGATTACCCAGGTTGTCCATGCGCGTTACAAAGGAACGATCCGAGTAATCCGCTTTCTCATAACCGGTGTGGCAAACGGTTGAACCGGAATAGGAATTATTACGCTCCATCTGATAACCGTGCTCATTGATAAGAAGATACCACCAGGTATCCTCCACCCGCTTCACATCATTCTCTCTCTTTTCTTCCGGTACGCCATACCAACAGAGGTTGGTGTCGGGAGTGACATAACCGTAATATGTAGAATAAGAGTCTCCAAGGATGGAGAGTTTCTTTTGAGCAAAAGAAACTGAAACAGAAGTGAAGAGAATCGCTACAAATAATAAGAAAGAGTTGCGTTTCATGATAAATATATTTTTTTGTATGCAAATGTATTGAAAATAATTCATAGGTACAGCCATACTAAACTTTCTTTCTGCACAGCACAATAAGGATTGTTGTAGTAATATCTCCCGCCGCCACAGCAAGCCAGATGCCCGTCACTCCCAACCATGCAGGAAGTACAAAGAAGAACAAGACCGGCAATATACCACGCAGCAACGTAAGCCTCATTGCTAGATTAATACGTTCAATACTGGTATAATACCCTATTGTGATTACATTTATCCCGAAAAAAATGTAATCGACAGCAAACAGAGGCAGACCAGCAACTGCATACTGCCAGGCATGACTTGTCCGGTCCGGCAAGAACAAGGAGAAACAGACAAACACTCCGCTAATCAGCAAAGCAAACACAACCGCGGAAATAATGCATAAACGCAGCGCCTTATTGGACCGCAACAACTGTCCGCAACCGTAATTGTAGCTGACAATGGGCTGTGCCGACTGAACCATAGCGTTAAACACCATGAAAATAATAGGGAACAGATAGCAGACAATGCTATAAGCCGCTACCCCATCTGTTCCCAGATGGCTCATAAACACATAATTGCCGGCAATAGCCATGACGGCAATCGTTATTTCACTCAAACAGGATGAAACACCCAGTTTCAGCATATACCATGTATTCCTCAGTGTCAGGCGGATACTCTTGATACTCATCTTCAGCTTGGCAAAACGAACCGATACGGAGGGACGAAGCAGATAACCCAAGAGTAAAAGTGTCCCCACCAATTCTCCCAAATCAGTAGCGATAGCAGCACCGAACAATCCCCACTCAAAAATAAAGATAAAGATATAATCGAGCAAGATATTGACAACAGTAGCCGCCAGCATGGCCCACATAGCAAAGTTAGGATTCGTCAGGCGTACAAAGAACGGCAATGCCACCAGCAAGACCGTGGACGGAATGGATATGGAGAACCAAAACAAATATTCCGCCGACAATTCCGTCAGATGCCCTTCGGCTCCTAATAAGGTTACTACAGTTTCGGGGAACACAGTCAATAGTATTCCCATAATGATACTGACAATCGTCAGCATGACGATTGACTGCGTGACATTGATATTGGCGACCACCAATTTGCCACGAGACAGATTAATGGAAGCAAGAATTCCTCCACCCATACCGAACATCAGTCCCAACCCGGCCGCTATCATAAAAATAGGCGCCGCAATATTCACCGCGGCAATGGCATCACTGCCTATTCCGCGTCCTACGAATATCCCGTCGACAACAGTGAACAATGCGGATGATACCATACCCAGCAACGTGGGGAAGAGTTGTTTTGTAAACAACTTACTCACACTCATGTTTTTGAAGTCCAAATTATCCCTTTGCATATCTCATTGTTTTAAAAAAAGCGGGGCAAAGGTAGGCTTCATAAATTTGCTGATACTTAACAAATGGTAATTAAAACATTTACATTATCTTTGTCTCTCAATACATTATATAAGTAGTTGAATTATGAAAACTTCTCTCAACATTTTCCTCCTATTCCTGATCCTGTGTGCCTCATGCGGCAGCCGGAAAGCAAACGACAACAAGGAAACGGCAGTCCAGGCAGACACCGTAAAAAAATTCACGCTCCCCCTTATACCAGCCATGCTGAACACTCCCGAATTGCGTGCGGACTATCTGGTACGGCACTATTGGGACAATATGGATTTTACCGACACCACTTATATCAACCTTCCGAATGTTACGGAACAAGCATGGGTGGACTTTATAGATATCCTGAAGATAGTGCCGGATACTACTGCGATAGCTGCCATAAAGCAAATGTATAAGATGGCAGATCAGAAGAAAGTCGTATTCTTCTATTATACTGACTTAGCAGAAAAATATCTGTATGATCCGAATTCTCCGATGCGGAACGAAGAATTTTACATTCCGGTACTGGACGCCATGCTGGAAAGTAAAGTATTGAATGATACGGAGAAAATACTTCCGCAAGGACGCCGGGAACTGGCTGAACAGAATCGTATCGGAAGGCCGGCAGAAGATTTCACCTATACACTGCTGTCCGGAAAAAACGGTACGCTCTACGGAGTGAAAGCTAAATATACGCTGCTGTTTATCAACAATCCGGGATGTCATGCTTGTGAAGAAGGCATAGAAGCACTGAAACAGGCGCCTGCCATCAACAAGGAGTTTGCAGCAGGAAGTCTAAAAATACTGGCTATTTATCCGGATGAAGATAAGGAAGAATGGGAAAGACATCTACCGGACTTCCCCAAAGAATGGATAAACGGGTATGATAAAAAGCTTGTTATAAAGGAAAAGAATCTGTATGACCTGAAAGCGATACCTACCCTGTATCTATTGGATAAAGACAAGAAAGTACTGCTGAAAGATGCAACGGTGGCACAGATTGACCAGTACCTGCAATAAGTGATTAGTGGTGAGTGACCACTAAAAATATCCCCTCTCACCACTCCACTTCGTGAAGGATAAAAGGGGATGAAGAAACGAGAGAAGAGAGAGTATATGATTTATTCTTTATTCCCTGCCACCACCTAAGGCCTGGTAGAGATTGATAATTCCCTGTATCTCATCGAAGCGGTCGGCTATCTGCGTCAGTTGGGCAGAGAGCAACGATTGCTGGGCGGTAAGTACCTCCAGATAAGTGGAGTTGCCATGTTTCATCAACAATTGCGTGCTTCGGACTGCGGTTTCCAATGAAGTGATTTGTCCGTCGCGCAACTCTGTTTTACCGCGGGCCACCTGCACTTGGGTAAGGGCATTATTCACTTCACTTCCAGCATTCAGCAGCGCCTGCTGGAAAGAAAGTTTAGCTTCTTCCTGTTGGGCTTTGGCTATTTTCAACTGTGCCATGTTTAATCCTTTATTAAATAAAGGTTGTGTCAGTGAACCAACTGCGGAGAGTAACAACTTGCCCGGATTGATAATCATGCTTCCGGCAGAGTTTGTCCAACCTGCCGTACCTCCCAAAGTGATGGAAGGATAAAAGGCCGAACGTGCCGCATTTGTACTATAAAAGGCCTGTGCCAGCGAGAGTTCCGCACTCTTCACGTCGGGACGACGGGAGAGCAACTGCAACGGAACACCAACGGTAAGTTCTTCCGGGAAACTTTGTCCCTGTAACTTTCCACGTTCGATGGCGTCGGGCACATCACCCAGTAAAATAGAAAGTGAATTCTCTACTTCACGGATTTGCTGTTTAAGGTCGAGCAAAGAGGCTTCTACCATATAACAGTTTGCTTCGGTCTGGGCTACTCCGGCCTCATCTGTCATACCTGCTGCTTTCATGGCACGCATTGTCTTCACGCTCTCACGCCACTTGGCGGCAGTTTCGGCAGAGACGTTGTATTGTGCATCGAGCATTAATAAGGTATAATACATATTTGCCACATTGGCTATCAACGAAGTAGTGACAGCTTGTTCGTACTCCAGGCTCTGAAGATACAAAGCTTTTGCACGGCGTTTCGCATTGGTCAGTTTACCGAAAATATCAATTTCCCAACTGGCGGACGCTATGCCGCTATACGTCCAGGAACCTTTTGATTTATCAAAGCTACTGACACCTCCCTGCGGAGTCAGCATAAAAGAAGGCAGATAGGCCAGACGGGCGGATGACAGAGTGGCTTCCGCTTCTTTGATACGCCACTGAGCGGACTGCAAGTCGGTATTGCCTTGCAGTGCATGCTCAATGAGAGATTGTAGTTGCGGGTCGGTAAACAACTCGCGCCAGGAGAGAGAGGCGATAGAGGTGGTGTCTTCCACCTCTATATCCTGCCCGTAAAGTCCGTCGGTCTTGACTTCGGGACGTTCATATTTAGTATAGATGCCGCAACTACTCAACAGCAAGGCTGCGACAGCTAAAGCGATGATTTGTTTCTTCATTATTTATATTGTTTATTTCATTAGAAAATGATGAATTTGCACAACCGGAGTATCTCAATTCCCCTCCTCCCGGGAGGAGGAGAATGAAAATACTCCTGTATCCAGTGCCAACCTATCATTTATGTGATTCTTCTATTTCTTTCTTACTCACTTCCATCTCCTCCTCAATCTGCCAGTCTTTGGTCGGCATGGACTGAGCCGGACGAAGACGTTCCTGCAACCACTGGAAGGTGACAAACAAAGCCGGAACGATGAAAAGCAATGCCAATGTACCGATGGTCATACCACCTACTACACCCGTACCCAACGAACGGTTACCGTTAGCACCTACTCCCGTAGCTACCACCAGCGGGAACAGACCGAAGATCATGGTGAGTGCCGTCATCAGGATAGGACGAAGACGTGCTTTGGCTGCGCTGACTGCGGAAGCAATCAATCCCATGCCCGCTTTTCGGCGCTCGGCAGCATATTCCGTCAACAGAATGGCTGTCTTGGCAAGCAAACCGATCAACATAATCAAACCTGTTTGCAGATAAATGTTATTCTCCAATCCTGCTATCTTGGCAAACAAGAACGTACCCATCAAACCTACCGGAACCGCAAGAATAACTGCAAACGGAACGATGAAGCTTTCATAAAGTGCACTCAGGATAAGATAGATCATCAGAATACAGATACCGAAGATAATTACCGTCGTACCACTCTGCTGGTTCTCCTCACGTGTGATACCACCGAAGTCATAACCATAACCTTTCGGCAGGCTGATTTCTGCTGTCTCTTTCACGGCACGGATGGCATCACCCGTACTATATCCCTCGGCAGGCATGGCATTCACGGATATGGAATTATACATATTGAAGCGACTCAATGTTTCGGCACCATAACTGCGGGTCAGCGTAACGAACTGGCTCAGCGGAGCCATCTCACCGTTTGCCATCCGCACAAAAGTGTTGTGCAATGAAGACTCATCCATGCGGTATTCCGGACCGGACTGTATCATAACCCTATATACCTTTGAGAAACGGTTGAAGTTGGATACATACTGTCCGCCATAGTAGCCCGAAAGTGTAGAGAGCACTGCATCCGGAGTAATGCCGGCACGCTTACATTTGGCAGCATCTACCTCGACAGTCCATTGCGGATAGCGCACATCGAAAGTAGAATAAGCCATGGAGATTTCGGGACGCTGGTTCAAAGCACCCAGGTATTGCTGGGTAGTCTGGAAGAAGGTGTTCACATCCGTGCCCAACTTATCCTGTACATTCAGGTCGAGTGCATTACCCATACCATAACCCGGAATCATACCCGGAGCAATTGCAAAGATCGTGGCATCCTTGATATCTGCCGTGCGGGCATAAATCTGTCCGATGACAGCCTGCACCTGATCTTCTTTTTTCGTACGTTCATCCCAGGGTTTCAGTTTCATAACAATCATACCGAATGTATTTCCCTGTCCGGAAAGCAATCCGTAACCGGCTACTTTCTGAATATGCAACTTTTGCGGAATAGCTTCCAAGCGCTCTTCTATACGAAGCATAACATCATCCGTAGTCTTCAGTGAGCTACCCGGAGCCGTACTTACGTTGACGAACAATACACCCTGGTCTTCATCAGGCACCAAACTGGTCTTCGTAGAGTTCATCAGGAGTACTAACAATACTACTGAACAAGCCAGCAATGACCATGACAACCAACGACGCTTAATAAAAAATAGTACCGCATTCTTATACTTATTCACCACCACATCGAAAGCCGCATTGAACGAATTACGGAAACGGGCGGCAAAATTATTTTTCTGCGTACCATCTTCATTAATATAAGGTCTCAGCAACAAGGCGCAAAGGGCCGGACTCAGTGTCAAAGCGTTAATAGCTGAAATACCTACGGCAACTGCCATTGTCAAACCGAACTGCGTATAGAACGTACCGGACGTACCACTCATAAACGATACAGGAATAAATACCGCCATAAATACCAGTGAAGAGGTGATAACCGCATTACTGATACCCTTCATAGCGTCGATACTTGCCATATAAGGAGACTTATACCCGACATCGAACCTCGACTGTACTGCCTCGACGACGACTATGGCGTCGTCCACCACCGTACCGATCACAAGTACCAATGCAAACAGGGTAATCAGATTGATACTGAATCCGGCAACGGACATAAAAGCGAAGGTACCTATCAGTGACACGATGATACCTACCAACGGAATCAATGTGGAGCGGATATCCTGCAAGAATACATATACCACCAAGATCACAAGAAGGATAGCTTCGATCAAAGTCTTTACTACCTCATGGATAGAAGCGAACAGGAAGTCATTGGAACTCATCATCTGTGTCAGTTCCACACCTTTCGGCAGGTCTTTGCGCACTTCGTCCAACAGGTTGTCAATGTTCTGGTTTACTTCCGTAGCATTGGAACCAGCCGTCTGGAACACCATACAGGAAACACCATTGTGACCGTCCATACCGCCTTTGTAGGCGTAGCTGTCCTTACCCAATTCCACATCTGCAATGTCTTTCAACTTCAGCACTTCACCGTCTTCCGTAGAACGGATTACGATTTCACCAAATTCCTCCGGTGTAATCAGACGACCTTTATACTTCATAGTATATTGATAAGTTTCGTCCGAATTTTCACCGAACGAACCGGTAGCCGATTCAATATTCTGCTCGGCAAGTGCTGCCGTCACGTCAGACGGAATCAGTTTGTACTGTGCCATCACATCAGGCTTCATCCAGACACGCATACTATAGTCACCACCCATAATCATCATATCGCCCACACCTGCAATACGCAGCAACTGCGGTTTCAAGTTGATACTCATATAGTTGGCAAGGAAGTTTTCATCATACGAATTATCGGGACTATGCAATGAAAACATCTGTAAGATACTGGTCTGACGCTTCATAGTCGTCACACCTACCTGGGTTACTTCTCCCGGAAGCTGTCCGGTAGCTCTGGATACGCGGTTCTGCACATTAACAGCAGCCATATCCGGGTCGGTTCCTTGTTTGAAATAGACGGTAATGGATACCGAACCGGCATTGGTAGCGGTAGACGTCATATAAGTCATGTCTTCCACACCGTTGATAGCTTCTTCCAACGGAGCGATAACACTCTTCTGCAAAGTTTCCGCACTGGCACCGTAGTACGTGGTGCTTACCATAACGGTAGGCGGAGCAATATCGGGATACTGTTCGACAGGCAGGGTAAACAACCCGATGATACCCAGAATGACAATCGTTATAGAAATGACCGCCGAAAATACCGGGCGTTCAATAAATGTTCTCAGATTCATGGATTAATCCTCCTTTGTTTGTTGATTAGCGGTTTCTTGTGTTGCAGAGGATGCTGACTTAGCTTGAATAGGTGTACCTTCGCGCAATAATCCTACGCCTTCAGCCACAATTACATCACCCACATTCAAACCCTTGTCTACGATATACTCTTTTCCACCATTCACACGGGTCACCTCCACTGGGGCAGACTGTGCTTTACCATCTACTACTTTAAATACGAACACTTTATCCTGCACTTCATAAGTAGCCGCTTGCGGAACAACGATACAGTTCCGTTTTTGAACAGAAACCACTACATTGCCGGCTCCCCCACTCTGTAACAATCCTTCTTTATTCGGGAATACGGCACGCAAACTGGCAGTTCCGGTAGAAGTATCGATCACCCCACTGATTGTTTCAATCTTACCTTGCGAAGGATAGGTGGATTTATCATTCAGAATCAGCCCAATAGCAGGCATTTCCTCCAATGCTTTACTCCTGGAACCGTAGCGGCGCGTCATATCCAGCAACTGGTTTTCTGTCATCGAGAAGTAAACGTACATATCGGAATTATCAGAAACCGTAGTCAACGGTTTAGGCAGGCTGGCACTAACCAAAGCGCCCACACGATAGGGCAGAGTGCCTACAACACCGTCGGCAGGACTTTTCACTTCCGTATAAGAAAGGTTATTGGCGGCACTTACACGTTGCGCTTCCGTCTGCGCCAATTGCGCTTTCGCCGTCAGCAGGTTATTATAAGATGTCTGCAAGTCGAACTCGGAAATCACGTTCTGGGCAAACAATTCTTTTTTACTGTCATACGTCAGTTGAGCCGTAGCTACACTTGCACGCGCCGCTTCCAAATTGGCTTCCGCAGTCTGCAAAGCCGCACGGTAAGGCACTTGGTCGATAATAAACAAGACTTGTCCTTTGCGGACTGCCTGACCTTCTTCCACACAGAGTTTAGTCAGAAAACCGGACACCTGTGGGTAAATGTCAATGTCTTGTCTTCCCCGGATACTTGCTGAATAGGTCGTTTGCAATTCCTTGTCGGATGTCGTGATTCTCATCACCTCATACTCAGAACTGGTCTGCACGGTAGGAGCTTGTCCGCATGCTACCAATGTTACTCCACAAATGAATGTCATCATTTGTCTAATCAATCTCTTCTTTGTTGTCATACTACAATCTTTTTAAAAACATCTTTTGTTATGTCGGCGGCAAAGGTATGCCGTTTTTGAACAACAACTTATTTCATTTGTCGCACTCCTTTGTTCATTTTCGGAACGCTTTGCTTAACATTCCAAAAAGAACTTCTACCTTTGTCCCAGCAAAACTTTAAAAAGATAAAGTATGAATCCATTATTAACTACGAAAGCAGAAACCTTCAGATCCGGGACCGATAATCTGGAGTTTTACCACAACCGACTCATCAAATTAACGAATGGAGTCCTTTTATTCTGTTCCGGCGGAGAAGCGGAAATCACCATAGATCTGGAGAAGCATCACATTATACCGAATACGAACATTATGTTATTGCCCGGCTCTATTCTTTCGCTCAGATCGGCCAGCCCGGACTTCCAGATACACTATTTCGCTTATTCGGGCGAGATGATGAAGGTTGCCTGCTTCCGACTGGACCCGGCATTCATGCATTTCATGAAAGAGAATTCCTGTTATACACATACCAGACTCGAAACCATACGCCCCATCCTGAGAATGATAGAGGCAAGCACCGCCATCTATGCCGACAAGGAAAATCAGTTTCGCGAAAGCATTGCCCAGAACCTACTTCAGATATTCTTCCTGGATACTTATGATAAGGTACAGAGATATTTCACGAAGGAACAACTGGAGGGAGGCAACCGGAAAGGACAGCTGTTCAAAAAGTTCATCCACCTGGTACATACCAATTGTACCATGCAACGGGATGTAGCCTTTTATGCCGAGCAACTTTGTATTTCTACACGCTACCTTTCCGCTATTACTAAAGAGGTAGGCCAGATTTCCGCTAAAGAAATCATCGATGAGTTTCTCACACTGGAAATCAAAGTCGCCCTACAATCCACCAACCTCTCACTAAAAGAGATAGCCGACCGGTATAATTTTCCCGACCAGTCGTTCTTCGGACGGTACTTCAAGAAGCATACGGGAATGTCACCGAAAGAATACAGAGCAAAAAGAATATAATAGATAGAAAACAATTGTATTGACGCAAATCAACAATAAATAAACGCATACTGACGCATATCAACAAAAACAAACGGTTTACATTTGCAGTGAACAATTAAAAAGCGAACCGCAAATTTAATACCGTATGCTGAAAGTACTGCTATTATCCGATTTTACCAGCGCGTACAGCCGCCTTTTATTAAAAGGTTTCCTGCGATATTCCATGGAAGTGGGCAACTGGCGCTTTTATCGAATTCCATTGAGCCGTGAAGACTTCAATGACGAAAAAGCAATCGAAACAGTCATTGATATTGCTCAGCGCTGGGGAGCGGATGCCATCATGGGACAGCTGTCCGAAGTAAATACCGAACGGCTGCGCTCCATAGGCATCCCCGTCATCCTGCAAAACTACACCAATCGTGTGGACGGCATATCCAATATTACCGGTGATTACTACGGCACCGGCGAAATGGCCGCCAACTACTTCTTGCGGAAAGGTTACACTAATTTTGCTTTCTACGGCACCAGTGATACAATCTGGTCACGCGAACGTGAAGAGGGTTTCTGTACCCGCCTCGCCGAAGTAGGGCAGCATGCCTATATCTATAATGAAGAGAGCAACATCCGCTATGGCTCCACTTCCGACCAGCAGACCCTCCAAGCCTGGTTACAGCAACTCCCCCATCCCACAGCCTTGTTTGCCTGCGACGACGTATTCGCCTTACGCATAACCGAAGTCTGCGGTATCAGCAACATTCAAGTCCCCCAGGATCTGGCTGTTTTGGGAGTGGATAATGACGAAATACTCTGCAATATGTCCGACCCTCCCCTTTCTTCCATCGTGCTGGATGTAAAGAACGGCGGATATCAGGCAGCCAAACTGCTGCACAGCATTGTGAAGGATAAGCAACTGCCACAATTCAATATCGTTATCAATCCCATCCGCATTGAACGCAGAAAGTCAACAGAAGGATACTCGGTAAGTGACAAACTGGTCCTTGGTGCCCTGAAACTTATTGAGACGGAGAACAACGGCCTTATCAGCATCACAGAAATACTGAACCGCCTTTGTGTTTCACGCCGTGTACTGGAAAAACATTTCCGTAAGGAAGTCGGCATTTCCATTTACCAATATATACTGGATTACCGCACTTCCTGTTTCGCCGAGAAACTGTTAACCTCAGACCTGCCCATCATGGATATAGCCTTTGAACTGGGTTATGAAGATTACATCAATCTTACCAAATCCTTTAAGCGAATCTATCAGATGACTCCAACCCAATATAGGAATTACTATAAGTACGGGAAAACAACCACTATTATTAACCCTAATAACCAATGAGAAACAGTGAGAAATTTTATTCTTTTACCTAACTCGTCAGGAAAGAACACTTCAATGCGAAGTATCTTCCTCATTGTATGTATGTGCTGTAGCTTGATTACTCTGGCTCAAAGCAATTTCAAGGTATCCGGTATCGTTATCGGAGTAGACAAAGAACCCATTATCGGGGCTACCATTCAAGACAAAAGCAACCAGACAGGTGTCATTACCGATGTAGAAGGACGCTTTACCATCAATGCTTCTTCGCGCAACGCCGTGTTACGCGTCGGCTATATCGGAATGAAATCAGAAGAAATCAAAGTAGAAGGGCGTTCCCAAATCACCATCATCCTTCAGGAAGAAGCCGTGAAGATAGACGAAGTGGTAGTAACCGCCCTCGGCATCAAGCGTGAAGCCAAAGCTTTAGGTTACGCTGTATCTTCCGTAAACAATGACGCACTGACAGCCGGTAACGAGCAGAATGTAATGTCTGCCATCTCGGGTAAAGTAGCCGGTGTGGATATCTCTTCCACAACAGCAGGCCCTTCCGGTTCCACACGCGTCATTATCCGCGGTAATTCCCAGCTGACAGGTTCCAACCAGCCCCTATATGTCATCGACGGCATGCCGGTGGACAATACGGAACTGGAAGGTGCAGGCAAATGGGGTGGTTACGACTATGGTGACGTATTGTCCTCCCTCAACCCGGATGATATTGAAAACATTTCTATCCTGAAAGGCCCGTCCGCTTCCGCACTTTATGGCTCCAGAGCTTCCAACGGTGTTGTCCTCATCACCACTAAGTCCGCCCAGAAGAAAAAGGGTATAGGTGTGGAGTTCTCATCCAACCTGAGCATTGTTAAATTACTGACTGGTTTCGACGATTACCAGCGCGTCTACGGTCAGGGCCGCGACGGGCGTCCCTCGATGTCCGGTCAGTCGGCATCGACTACTTCGCAAGTAGCTTGGGGTGGAAAGTTAGACCCCAACATGGATGTACATATCTATAATGATGAGATACGGAAGTATGGTAATGTGAACAACAACATCCTGAGTTTCTTCGATACCGGTATCACTACCACCAATGCCGTTGCCTTCAGCAAGACCAATGACTTGTCGGCTTTCCGTGTATCCGTATCTGATATGCGCAACTGGGATATCGTGCCCGAATCGGAACTGAGCCGTACCAGTGTCTCTTTTAAAGGAAACACCCAGCTTTCCAAACGCCTGACCGTAGAAGCACAGGCCACTTACAGTTACGAATCCGTGCAGAACCGCCCCGCCTTGTCCGACAGTCCGAGTAATCTTGGTAATGCCCTGATAGGTATCGCGCCGAGTTTTGACCAGAAATGGTTATCCAGTAACTACAAGGACGAAACCGGACGTTACAATGACTGGAACGGTGACAAATACCGCATCAACCCCTACTGGGTAATCAATGAAATGAGCAATAAGTCCAAACGCGACCGCCTCATCGGACAGGGACGCCTCTACTATGCATTCACCGATTATCTGAAAGCCAGCTTCAAAGCCGGTCTGGACTCCTACACCTTCCGCTTCACCGATTTCACTCCGATGTATACCCCCGGATTTACCGATGGAATGATGAAGGAAATGACCAACAACGTGATGCAGTACAACTTCGAGATGATGCTTCGTTTCCAAAAGCGTTTCGGTGATTTCGATGTATCGGCTTTCGTCGGCGGCAATGTGATGCGCTATGAGTACGAATCTATGATCCAGACCGGACAAACGCAGGTAATTCCCGGTTTACAGGACATCACCAACTATTCCAGCATAGAAACCGAACATGCCCTGGTGCGTAAAGCCGTGCGCTCCCTGTTCGGACAGGTCAGCCTGGGCTACAAAGAGTTTGCATACCTCGATGCAACGTTCCGTAATGACGTGTCGTCCACTCTAAGCCCCAAGAACCGTTCTTATTTCTATCCTTCGGTTTCGGGAAGCTTGATATTCTCCAACCTCTTTGAGCACAAAGAATGGTTCACCTTCGGTAAGTTGCGTGCTTCATGGGCTAAAGTAGGTGGTGACACAAGCCCCTATCAGCTTCAATTGGAATACGGTCTGAAACCTTATACCAATAAAGGAACTTCTCTGGGCTACATCACTTCCGGTTCCGTGCCTAATGCCAACCTGAAACCGACCTCGACTTACTCTTTCGAAGTAGGTATGGATGTGCGTTTCCTGGATAACCGTCTGGGACTGGACTTTACTTACTACCAACAGATAACCAAAGACCAGATCCTGTCATTGCCGGTTTCACAATCTACCGGATACAGCCGTGCCATGATCAATGCCGGTGAGATTTCCAACAAAGGTATCGAAGCTTCTCTGTCACTCGTACCGGTGAAAACCAAAAACTTCACCTGGGATGCCAATATCAACTTCGCCAAGAACTATAATGAAGTAGTGAAACTGCACGAAGACGTGAAAGACTTTGAACTGGCAGCCGCCCGCTGGGCCAACGCCTTCATCTACGCAAGCGAAGGACAACCTTACGGTGTCATCGTAGGTAAGAAACTGAACCGTACAGAAGCCGGCGAAGTGATTTATGAAAACGGTCTGCCTACTTTCGACGATAAAGTATCCGTATTAGGAAACGGCAACTACGACTTCACTTTAGGTTTCCGCAATGCTTTCTCTTACAAAAACTTATCAATGAGTGTACTGGTAGATATGAAATTCGGTGCGGACGTTTATTCCATGAGTAAGATGCAGTCGCACGTAAACGGTACTTCCAAAGAAACCCTGGAAGGACGCGAAGGCTGGTACGCCTCCGAGCAAGCCCGCCTGTCGGCCAACGTAGATGCCAAAGACTGGACACCGACCGGAGGTTATGTAGGTAAGGGAGTAAAAGCCGTAACCGATGCCGACGGTAACGTAAGCTATGTGCCCAACGATGTGTACGTAGATCCCGCCAAATACTGGCAAGCCTTGCAGAACTCTTCCCCCGAACCGTTCATCTGCGACAACTCTTTCGTGAAACTGCGTGAAGTATCACTCTCTTACTCATGCCCCAAGAAGTGGTTCGTACATACTCCGATCGAGTCCGTCACCCTCTCGGCTTACGGTCGCAACCTGCTGCTGATCTATTCAAAAGTAGACAACATCGACCCTGAATCTTCTTACAACAACGGTAACGGACAGGGCTTCGAGTATGGCTCATTACCCTCACGCCGCACCTTCGGCTTCGGCATCAATGTCAAATTCTAAAACGCATATCAACATGAAAAATATAAAATGGAGTTCCTTATTTATCGGCCTCATCTGCCTGTGCAGCTGTGTAGACCTGACTGAACTGAACGAGAATCCAACCAAGGCAACCAGCATATCCCCGCATCTGCTGATTCCGACCATACAATTGACTCATTCACAATATATGCAGAATACCATCCGCTACTTTATCTACCCGGGTGCATTCGTCAACCACTGGATTGGCGGCTGGAGTATGCAGGAGTACGGCGGAAAAGCCAAAAAGAACATTGCCTACATGGAACGCCTCTGGGTAGCCTATTATCCCGATATCATTAAGAATGCCGTCGCACTGGTCAGCCAGACCACCGACAACCCGGAAGAAGTCAATCTGAATGCCATCGGACGCATCCTGAAAGTAGAAGCTTTCCTTAAACTGACGGATTATTACGGTGATATTCCGTACTTTGAAGCCGGAAAGATATACAATGAAAACATCGTGAAACCCCGATACGACAAACAGGAAGATATCTACATGGATTTCCTGAGCGAACTCCGCGCCGCCTCCGCCCAACTGGACGCATCGGCTATGGCTCCGCAGAACGACCTTTACTTCAATGGCGACATCGAGAAATGGAGACGATTTGCCAATTCCTTATGGCTGCGCATCTCCATGCGCCTGCTGAAAGTCAACCCCACACTTGCCCAGCAAGAAGCCAAAGCGGCTTATGAGGCAGGAGTGATGACCTCTAACAGCGATATCTGTTATGTGGCGCACGAATCAAGCAGACTGGACGAAGGTCCGGGCAACGGATTTGCCAACCAGATGCTGGAAGATCCTACTTACAGTAACTACCGCATGACCAACGAATTGCTGGAAGCGCTGACTTCCACCAACGACCCGCGCACTCTCTACATCGGAGGCGCCTACTATACCGACAGCAAACGCACGGATATCACGTCCATTGTTTACGAAAAGACCGGTTCGTATCAAGGAGTGCCGGCACAAGATTTCATCTACAATGCCTGGGCACCGGCTCTTACCATCAATATCGATGGAAAAGATGTAAGTGTAGCACACCACTACCAGAAGATGCAACCCTCTAAACTGCTGACTGATCCAGCATCTCCTTATATGCACCTTACTTATGCCGAAACAGAATTCTACCTGGCTGAAGCCGCTGCCCGCCATTGGAATGTATCTTCCGAAAGTGCCAAGGAACACTATAAGAAAGGTCTGGTAGCCGCCATCAAGCAATGGAGCCTGTTTGGCGCCAATGTACCCGATGACGCCACACTGGAAGCCCTCGCCGAAGAACAGTCTTCACTGCTGGATGCAGGCGACACCGAGGCGCTGGAAGAGATCAACAAACAACTGTGGCTGCTCTATATCCTCGACCCGATTGAAGCCTGGTCTAACATACGGCGCAGCGGTATGCCGAGCAAGTACACTAAGTTCTACAACCTGGCTCCCACAGAAAACGAATCGGACGGCAAACGCCCCAACCGCATGATGTATCCGCTGGAAGAACAGATTAAGAACAAGGAAAATCTGGAAGAAGCACTCAGCCGCATGGGAGGAACAGACAGCTGGACCAGTCGTGTATGGTGGGATAAAGAATAAGTTTACACAATTAAAAAGAACGGATAAATTATGAAAACCAAGTATATTTTTCTAATATTGTGCTTCCTGGGCATCGCCATGGGAAGTTGTAAAGACGACTCGGCAAGCAACCCGACCTTTGCCGATGATGAACTCTATATCTATACCGACATGTTGGAAAGTGTATCAGCCATAGCAGGCACCCTCACGGAATTCCCTATCCTGGTTTCTCCGGCAGACGGCAGCGTGTCCGTCAAGTGGTTGCTGGACGGTGAAGTGATCGGAACCGCCCCTACACTGAGCTACACATTCACCCAGACCGGAAGTTTCAAGCTGCGCTTTGAAGCGGTACGAAACGGAACCACTAATTTCAGAGAATTCACTTTAGTAGTAACAGCACCTTAAAAACATACGGATACCTATGAAATATCTGACTCTATGGGCACTTCTCTGCATCCTCTTCGGATGCGGAGGAACCTCCCAGGAAGAACCACCCAAGAAACCATCCAAGATTATCTTCGGATACCTGCAATATGAACAATTGCCCGAATACCAGATTCCCTGGGATCAACTGACTCACCTGAGCATCGCCTTCGGACGCACCACAGAAGAAGGTGGCCTGGCTGATGCCGCCAACATCGAAAAGCTTTTGCCCATCTTCCGCGAAGGGCAAAAGAAAGGGGTGAAAGTTCTGTTATCCGCAGGTGGAGGCGGCAACAAGACCATTATGGCGGGTGTACTGCTTAATGATACTTACCGCAACCGCTTCAAAAAGGAACTGTTGAAAGCTGTGGAAGACTGGGGATTCGACGGTCTTGACATCGACTACGAACACTGGGCAGGCGGTCCGGAAGGCTACGGAGAAGGCGACAAGGAAAAAGTAGCCCTCCTTGAAAACTTCTACAAAGAACTGAGGACGGAACTTCCCAAAGGCAAACTGCTGACTGCCGCCGTGAGCGCCGACTATCCGGAATGGAACGGGGGCTGGGGAAACTATAATGTATATACCAACTCGATGTTTGAATATCTGGACCTGGTCAATATCATGGTGTACGACTTCACCGGTGGTTGGAAATCATCGAAAGTAGCTCAGCACGCCAGCATGGAACACTTCCGCATGGCAGCCAAACGTTGGAGTGAAATCCGCGGAGTACGAACAGGCCACGGAGAAGGACGAAATCGGACTACTCTTCTACAACGGCAAACCAACCATGCGTGCCAAAGCCGGGTATGTAAATGACAACGGTTACGGAGGTATCATGATATGGGCTATCTCGCACGATTCTCCCAACAAAGAAGAGAGTCTGCTTCAGGTGCTCTATGACGCTTTCACCGAACATTAAGCATCCTCTTGCAGAAGCCATATTCCGAAGACCCGTTTCATTAAAGGAAAGGATATGAAGCAATAAAACATCACATGCAAAAGATGGCATCTTTTGCAACGAAAGGTGGCATCTTATGATGTTAAAGATGGCATCTTTTGCTACAAAAGATGCCACCTTTTGCAAGAGTAGAATAAAGCATCCGGGTGTTTTCATTTAATGAAGAGCATCCAAACTATTAATAATCAAAACATTCAGCACTTATGTCGGCCCCAAACAATAGATTACTTGCACTCGATGTAATAAGAGGGATTACCATAGCCGGAATGATACTGGTAAACAACCCCGGTTCCTGGCAGTCTGTCTATGCCCCGTTGCAACACGCACGATGGCATGGATTAACCCCCACAGACTTGGTTTATCCCTTTTTTATGTTTATCATGGGCGTAGCCATCCACTTTTCATTGCGCAAGTTCGATAAACTCAATACCACCGTCAGTCTGAAAATCATCCGTCGGACCGTAGCTCTCTTTGCCGTAGGAATAGCATTGGATTGTTTCTCCAAACTTTGTTACGGCACTTTCTCCTGGGAACATCTGCGTATTCTCGGTGTCATGCAACGGTTGGCATTGGCTTATGCAGGCGGAGCATTCCTGGCAATTCTTATTCCGAAGAAGTATTATCTTGCCACGGCAGGAGGAATTCTGCTGCTATATTTTGTGTTGCTGCAATGTTTCAACGGATATGTACATTCGGCAGACAACCTGATTGCGGTGATTGACGTCAAACTGCTGGGAGCGGGACATTTAATCAAAGAGGCCGCTGAGGGCGGTAGCTTTGCTTTCGAACCCGAAGGGCTGCTGAGTACGATTCCTTGTTGGGCGCATGTACTGTTCGGCACGTTCGTTGGAAGCCTGATTACGGGGATAGCGGAGAATAAGGAACGTATCCGTCAGATCGCCCTGTTCGGTACGGTTCTGTTGTTCGCCGGTTTCCTGTTACAATATCTTGATCCGATAAACAAGAAACTGTGGACGGCTTCCTACACTTTAATCACTTCCGGAACTGCTTCCCTGCTTCTTGCTTTACTGATAGATATCATTGACGTCAGGCAGAAAAAGCGCTGGTGCCGCTTCTTCGAAGCCTTTGGAGTGAATCCGCTTTTCATGTATGTAGTTGCATGGATCATCAGCGTACTGTTCGGATTGTCATTCATCCCGTGGGGCGAAGCAACCATCAGTGTCCGGGGAATTATCTACAACCGGACGCTGCAACCCTTGCTGGGAGATTATGCAGGATCTCTGGTCTATGCCCTGTTTTTCATCGGGGTGATATGGGCATTGGGATACATTCTCTATCGCAAACGTATTTATATAAAACTGTAAAAAGGTATGTTTAAAGGTAACGTTCAACAAAAGCCTTCCTCCAATCTGCTGCCTATGCTGATGCTGGGAACGCTGTTTTTCATCTTCGGACTGGTATCCTGGGTAAACTCCATCTTGATTCCCTACTTCAAAGTGGCTTGCGAGTTAACCCACACCCAGTCTTATCTGGTAGCCCTGGCATTCTACATCGCTTACCTTGTGATGTCTATTCCCGCTGCCAAACTGATCGGTCGGATCGGCCCCAAGCGGGGTATTATCGCAGGATTGTGGCTTATGGCAGCCGGGACCGTCTTATTCGTTCCGGCAGCCTGCACCCGGGCCTATCCCGTCTTCCTGACCGGACTATTCACCATAGGTACCGGTCTGTCTATCCTGCAAACCGTAGCCAATCCTTATGTCACCATACTGGGACCCATAGAGTCGGCAGCCCGGCGTATCAGTATCATGGGGCTATGCAACAAGATAGCCGGAATCATCGCCCCCCTGCTGTTTGCCGCCGTCATCCTGAAATCAACGGATAGCGAATTGTTCGAAGTGCTGAAGAGTAACAGTGTGGCAGGTGCAGAGAAAGACCTCTTGCTGGACGAACTGATACGGAGGGTTATTGTCCCCTACTCGATACTTTCCCTGTTCTTGTTCCTGTTTGGCTGCGCGATACATTTCATCCGGCTGCCCGATCTGAGTAATGAACAGGAAAAGAGTACCTACTCTTCCGGTGACCACAAGTCTATCGGCTCGTACCCATACCTTATATTAGGAGTATTCGCCATCTTCTTTCATGTGGCGGCCCAGGTGATTTCCATCGATACGATTATCAGCTATGCCGAAAGTATGGGATTCAATCTGCACGAAGCCAAGATATTCCCCAGCATCACTTTGTCCTGTGCTCTTGTGGGATATTTCATCGGTATCCTGCTGATTCCCCGGTTTGCCAGCCAGCAACGCATGTTCCGTATCTGCACCGTAGGCGGACTGATATTATCGGTCTGTGTACTGGTGATTCCCGGAGAAGTACAAATGTACGGACATGCCACTTCCCTTTCCATCTGGTGCCTGAGCCTGATGGGAGTATGCAACGCACTGATCTATGCAGGAATCTGGCCGCTTGCCATACATGACCTGGGACGCTGGACGAACCTGGGTTCCTCGTTCATGGTGATGGCACTCTGCGGCAACGCTTTCATGCCGGTCATCTATGGACTGATAGCCGATCATTACGGATTACGGATCGGATATATCGTGCTGATTCCCTGCTTCCTTTATTTGATATTTTACGCATTCTACGGATATAAAATCAATCATTGGTCTGAATTATGGAAACTGAAAAAGGACAAATAACCAGAATTTATAACGGTGAAATCATCACTCCGGAACGTAACTTCGGAGTGGGAACCGTACTCATTGCCGAAGGAAAAATTATCGGCATAGAGCCGGGAAACTATGAAGTACCCGGCAGCATAGGTCACGATGCACACGGCGGCTACATCGCCCCGGGATTCATCGACCTGCACACACACGGCGCAGGTGATTCCGATTTCATGGATTGTACGGAAGAAGACTGCCTCACCATTGCCCGCGAACACCTGCGGCACGGAACTACCTTACTTTATCCTACCACACTGGCTTCGGATAATCAGGAACTGTTTCGCTTCCTCGATATATACGACCGGGTAAAAGATCAGCGTTCGGGTGCCGCTTTCGGTGGTTTACATCTGGAAGGCCCTTACTTTGCCTATGCCTTCAGGGGAGCACAGGATCCGCGTTATCTGCGCAACCCTTCTCCCGAAGAATACATGGAGATATTGGACAGGAGCCAGGATATCGTCCGGTGGAGCATTGCTCCCGAACTTCCGGGGGCACTTGAGTTTGGTGATATACTGCACCGACGTGGCATATTACCTTCCATAGCGCATACAGATGCCATTTATGAAGATGTGGTGGAAGCCGTGAAACACGGTTTTACCCATATCACCCACTTCTACTCCTGCATGAATGGAGTAACCCGCCGGAACGCCTTCCGCTATGCAGGTTGTGTAGAAGCTGGATATTTATTGGACGAAACAACCATTGAACTGATAACGGACGGCGTACATGTTCCGGCACCGCTTATGAAACTGGCAGTAAAGAATAAGGGTGCGGAGAAGATTGCCTTAGTCACCGACTCCATGCGCGGTGCAGTTATGCCCGAAGGGAAAAGCATATTGGGCAGTCGTTCCAAAGGACGCGAAGTACTCATTGAGGACGGAGTAGCCAAGATGCCCGACCGCCAGTCCTTTGCGGGAAGCGTAGCTACGGCCGACCGGTTGGTACGGAATATGTACCGGATGGGAGAACGCCCCCTGGAAGAAGCCGTGCGCATGATGACGCTCACCCCCGCCGAAATAATGGGCATTGCGAACAGGAAAGGAAAGATTGCCAAAGGATATGATGCCGACATTGTAATATTCGACCCGGATATCCGCATCAACCGGGTATTCATTAACGGAGAAACATTATTTGAACAACCATGAACATAAAAGAAATTAAGAAAGAAGCTTTACTGGCACGGATATGCGCTACCCGCCAGATTATGGGCGAAGATGCCGCACAAGCAGCAGCCGAAAGTATCAACCAATTATTAAAAGAAAAAGAGGAAATCAATATTCTGTTTGCAGCGGCCCCCTCACAAAACGAGTTTCTGGCCGCCTTGCAGAAGTATGCTCTTCCCTGGAACCGCATCCATGCCTTGCACATGGACGAGTACATCGGTCTGCAAGCGGATGCGCCTCAACGCTTCGGGAATTATCTCAAAGAACACATATTTGCCGCACTTCCCTTCAAGTCTATACATTATTTATATATAGAAGGCGCCTCACCCGAAAACATCTGCACCCACTATGAAGAAGTTTTGCAAAAGCATCCCATCGACATTGTTTTCATGGGAATCGGTGAAAACGGGCACATCGCCTTTAATGACCCGCATGTGGCATTGTTTGATGATCCCCAGCAGGTAAAAGTGGTATTACTGGACGAGGTATGTCGCACACAACAGGTACACGACGGTTGTTTCTCCAGTCTGGAGAAAGTACCCCAACAGGCAGTCACCATTACGATACCGGTTATGATGAAAGCTACCCGTATCTTTTGCATAGTACCGGGAAAGCCGAAGGCGAATGCTGTGAAAGAAACATTATACGGCCCTGTCAGCACCACTTGCCCGGCTTCTATTTTACGTACTCATCCCCATGCGACGCTTTATTGTGACCGGGACAGTGCGTCACTTTTATCCATCTAAAAAATAAAGACCATGAATCATACCCTTCGTTCCATATACAAAAGTTTACTTTTAGTAAGCGTATTCCTGTGCCTGTGTGTTCCGGCCCGTAGCGCAGCCCCTCCTTCCGACTTCAAAGTCAGGGCTTTCTATCTGGATTGCCGTACACAGGTAATGACGGTTTCGGCAATCAAGGAACTGGCGTCCGACCTTTCAAAGAAAGAGATAAATACTCTGCTGATAGAGTATGAAGCAACATTCCCTTTCCAAAAGCATGCCACTTTGTGTAATCAATTGGCATTCAGCCGCAGCGAAGTGCAGGATATTGTAAGCTATTGCACTTCGCTCGGCATTGAAGTAATCCCGTTACAGAACTGTTTCGGACATTGCGAATACATATTAAGGCACGACCGGTACGCACATTTGCGTGAAGACAGTAAGGAAGTGTCGCAAGTATGTCCTCTCAAGATAGAAGAAGCTAAAAAGGTATTCCGGGAAATCTTCCGGGAAGTGGCAGAATTGCATCCGTCACCTTATTTCCATATAGGAGCTGACGAAACTTATCTGTTGGGAAGTTGCGCACAATGTTCTCAAGTAAATAAGTCGCGCCTTTTTGTTGACTACATAAAAGCCATGTGCGAGGTGGTCAAGGAAATGGGAAAGAAACCTATCATCTGGGCGGATATTATCCTGATGCACCCCGAAGCCGTTCAAGAGTTACCCAAAGATCTCATCTACGTTGACTGGAATTACGGTTGGGAACCGGACCGCTTCGGTAAACTGGATAATCTGCTGAAGCTCGGTGTAAAGATGTGGGGAGCAGCCTCCCTGCGTTCGGCACCCGACAATACATATCTGACCCAGTGGATGAAGCATTTCAATAACCTGGCTACTTTCCTGCCCTTTGCGCGTGCTCACGGATATGAGGGAATGATAGAAACTTCCTGGTCAACCAGCGGAACTTATGGTTTCCACTATGATAACGGTTGGGAAATAATCAGTATGCAACCCATCCGGCAGGTATATCCCATGTCAGGATTCCAATTGCTGATAGACGCTTATTGCAAAGCGGTCAATTCATCAGAAGCGATTCATGCCGAAACTTTCATAAAAGAGTATGCACAGCAACGCTATGGGCTGTCGGAAGACGAAGCGCAAACCTTTCTCAACTATTTCCTGCTTCCCCAAGAGTTAGTCCGTCACGGAAAGGATGCTAAAGGAAAGCCGATAGAACAGGTGATACAGGAATGTGAAGAGTTGAAAAGCAGCTTCAACAAGATCGTTCCCCGGAAACAGGGCGGTGAATTCGAACATTATCGCCTGATGCTGGACCTGCGCATCAACTATCTTCAGTACAAAGAAGTGGAGTTCACCTACGAATCTTCGAGATATGATGTATCACAGGCTTCCGGACTTGCCACGCAACTTAAAAAAATCATCGGTGAAGCCGGGAAACTGGACAAACGTTTCATCAAACTCAACAAAGATTATCTGAAACCCGGACAAGCGGAAGAGATCAACGCATTGAGAAATGAGAAGATAAACGAACTCTACCGGACTTTAAGCAGACAGGCCGGTTTGTAGTTTTCTTCAGTACCGGAAGTATACTTTTGCGTCCGTTTATGTGAAAATTCGAAGATAATCACGTACATTTGCATTTGTACAATCAATTAAATACTAACACCATGAGAAAACTTAACCACGCACTTCTTGCAAGTGCTCTCGCCTTGGCATGCGCTTCGTGTACCGCGGAGAAAGAAGCTAACTACCAAGTGATACCTCTCCCCCAAGAGGTAAGTTTAACCCAGGGAAATCCGTTCAAACTGAACGAAAATGTTCTCATCGCTTATCCGGAAAACAATGCCTTATTGCAACGCAATGCTGAGTTCCTGTCGGAGTACATCCAACAAGCCACGAACTACGCACCGAAAACAAAGGCCATCGCGGCAGGAGAACAAGTGAAAAATGCAATTGTACTGGGGCTCGACCCGGGCATTGCAAACAAGGAAGGCTATGTGCTGACTACCACCCCCGAAGGAATCAGCATCAACGGACAAACCGAAAACGGAGTGTTCTATGGCATCCAGACTTTACGCAAATCCATTCCCGCCGGAGCCAAAGGAGCAACCGTCCTGATACCGGCAGGTGAAATTAAGGACGAACCGCGTTTCAGTTACCGCGGTATGCACCTCGACGTAGGACGTCACTTCTTCCCCAAAGAGTTTATAAAGAAATATATAGACTTGCTGGCACTGCACAATATGAATACTTTCCACTGGCACCTGACTGAAGACCAGGGCTGGCGTATTGAGATCAAGAAATATCCGAAACTTACGGAAATAGGTTCTCAACGCAGGCGTACGGTAATCGGAAGAAACACACAAGAGTACGACAATACGCCGTATGGTGGTTTCTATACACAGGAAGAAGCTAAAGAAATCGTGAAGTATGCGCAGGAACGTTACATCACGATAATTCCGGAAGTAGACTTGCCGGGACATATGCTTGCCGCATTAGCCGCTTATCCGGAAATGGGATGTACAGGCGGTCCATATGAAGTATGTCCTCGTTGGGGCGTATTTGAAGACGTACTCTGCATCGGTAATGATAAAACCATGCAATTCCTGGAAGACGTAATGAGTGAAATCATCGAAATATTCCCATCAGAATATGTACATATCGGTGGCGATGAAGCTCCACGTACCCGTTGGGAAAAATGTCCGAAATGCCAGGCACGTATCAAAGCGGAAGGGCTGAAAGCTGATAAAAAACATACCGCAGAAGATCGCCTGCAAAGTTATTGCATGACACGTATCGAGAAGTTCCTGAACAGCAAGGGACGCCGGATTATCGGCTGGGACGAAATTCTGGAAGGCGATGTAGCCCCCAATGCGACAGTAATGTCATGGCGCGGAGCATCTGGAGGCATAGAAGCGGCACAAATGGGACATGATGTAATTATGACGCCCAATACCTATTGTTATTTCGATTATTATCAGACGGCAGACACCAAGGATGAACCGCTGGGTATCGGTGGATATGTACCCATAGAAAAGGTGTATAGTCTGGATCCTACTTTCGATCTGAATGAAGAACAGAAAAAACATATTATTGGTGCCCAAGCCAACTTATGGACAGAGTACATAACTACCACCGAACATGTGGAATACATGGTATTACCCCGTATGGCTGCCCTTGCCGAAGTACAATGGACGCAACCCGAAAAGAAAGATTTCAAAGATTTCACTAAACGCCTGGCTCGCCTGATGAAGTTCTATCAAAGAGATGGCTTCAACTATGCCAAGCATGTATTCGATTTGAAGGTCGACTTCACACCGGATGTTGCCAAGAAAGCGGTAGTAGTCACATTGAGTACTATTGATGACGCTCCTATTTATTATACATTAGATGGGACCGAACCGACTACAGCTTCATTGAAATACACAGAGCCTGTTGCCATTACTGAAACAGCAGATTTCCAGGCAGTGGTTATCCGCCCGGAAGGAAAGAGTAAAGTGGTGAATAAAAAGATTTCTTTCAATAAGGCTACATATTGCCCTATCGAACTGACCTTCCAGCCTTCGGAAAAATATAAATTCGGAGGTGCTATCACCTTAGTAGATGGTATGAAGGGAAATGATAGCTATGCCACCGGAGCCTGGTTAGGCTTTGTAGGTGGTGATGTGGAAGCCATCATCGACTTGGGACAGGAAACAGAAATCAAGCGGGTAGCTACGAACGCCATTGTCGATATGAGTGCCTGGATTATGGGAAGTACAGGGTTGGTAGTCTCTGTATCTGACGATAACAAAGAGTTCCGCGAAGTAGCCGTTAAGGATATTCCGGCAGAAACAAACATTGATAAGAAAGGTGTGGAAAACTATGAGATAACTTTCGATCCGGTGAAAGCACGGTATGTGAAAGTTGTCATCAAGCGCAGCCCTGCCCTGCCGAAAGGACATGCAGGCGAAGGAAAAGCTGCTTATATGTTCATTGACGAAATAGAGGTGGATTAGAAACCTCTCCCCAATGAAGGGAGAGGAGGAACTTTAGAACTGGAAATAAATGAAAGGCTGAATCTCCGTACTCTTCATCTGGATTACCAAGTAAATTAAAGCAAGCATCAGAACCGCCTTTCCCATAAGGGGAAGGCGGGTTACTGTTTTACAGCAAGCGTTCTCCCAACGATCAGGGCAGAAATGCAGAAAGAAACCCAATGCCATCAGTGCAAACACTTCCCAATAGCCTGCAATCAGTTGCGGGAAAAGTTGCGAACGGAAAGTGGTACAGATCTGTTTGATCATATCCAAAGAAGTGGAAAAGTCCGCATTACGGAAGAATATCCAGCAGAAACAAACAAAGTGGAATGTGATCAGTATACCGAAGAAACGGCGGATGCCGTGGCTTTCTTCCCCTTTCTTTCTTCCGGTCAACGTCATCCAGAATTTATGTGCCGCCAAAGCAATGCCATGGAACAATCCCCAAACGACAAAATTCCAGGAAGCGCCATGCCACAAACCACCCAAAAACATGGTAATGACAAGATTGGCATACTGGCGAATCTTTCCTTTCCGGTTTCCACCCAAAGATATATAGAGATAATCTTTCAGCCAACTGGAAAGCGAAATGTGCCATCGCCGCCAAAACTCCGTAATAGAAGCGGACTTATAAGGAGAGTCAAAGTTCTTATTAAAATGAAAACCTAACAACAAGGCTATTCCGATAGCCATATCACTGTATCCGGAAAAGTCGCAATAGATTTGCAAGGCATATCCATAAACACCCATCAGATTCTCTACTCCGGAATAGAGCGTAGGATTATCAAAAATACGTTCTACAAAGTTCACACTGATATAATCCGAAATAATCGCTTTCTTGAACAGACCGCTTGCAATCAAGAATATCCCCCTTCCGAACATCTCATGGGATACGAACAAAGGACGGCGTATCTGTGGGATAAAGTCACGGGCACGTACAATAGGACCTGCCACCAATTGTGGGAAGAAGGATACGTAAAAAGCATAATCCAGCAAATTAGTAAGAGGGGTTATATCTTTGCGATAAACATCGATGGTATAGCTAAGTGACTGGAAAGTAAAGAAAGAAATACCCACAGGGAGGAATATATCGTAATGATGGAACGTGCCGCCTAGCAGCGAAGCGAAGACATCTCCCAGAAAATTAGTATATTTGAAGTATGCAAGCAAACCAAGATTAATAGCAAGGCTAAGCACAACACTTGCCTTACGTTTCCAGCCTACGGAAGTACCTGCCATAAAACGAGCAATAAAGAAATCGCTTACCGTGACAAGTGCCAGCAGGAAAAAGTAAGTTCCGCTACTTTTATAATAAAAATAATAGGAGAATGCGGTAACAAACAACAAGCGTGCAGTCAGACGGTGTTGCAACAGCAGATAAACCAGTATAAATGCTGCAAACAACCACAAGAAAATACCGCTACTGAATATCATCGGCGCTTGCGGGTCAT
>OLZE01000436.1_pt1 | contig 28433 bp, 20 predicted proteins | sample 1674091 | NCBI WGS metagenome assembly OLZE01 (sample SAMEA103958143, study PRJEB25191) | human gut metagenome | biome: human-associated habitat [ENVO:00009003]; feature: intestine environment [ENVO:2100002]; material: feces | place: Germany | collected 2013/2015
AGTCTGACACCTTCTTATACAAGAGGCGCCGATAACAATACATTGGTTTATAATGAAACGGATGATGGTACGGAAACGCTGTTCCACATAGATACGGAAGGGTATTATTTCATTACTGTCGATGTGGAGAAATTAACTATTGCAAGTGAATATCCGGAAAATAAATATGAAAAAGTTTGGGCGATAGGTGATGCTACTCCGGCAGGTTGGACTATTATGAATGCGGTTGGATTGACGAAAATTAATAATATACAGTTTGTTTATGAAGGGAATTTATATGGAGGACATTTAAAGTTTCCGTTGGAATTACGTGAGGATTGGAATATACCTTATTTGATGCCGAAGACGCATGATACAGAGCCTGGCGGTGATAATACTATGGAGTATGTAGAGAAAGAAAAAGTAGAAACTCATGATTATCAATGGAAAATTACAGAATCTCAGGCAGGCAGTTATAAAATAATTTTGGATACTTATCTGATGGAAATAACATTTGAAAAGAAACCGAAAATAGAAATACCTGATAATCTCCCTATTAAAGCTGTTTGGATGACGGGTGACGCTACTGTAACCAAATGGAATACACCATTTAAAATAGCTTTCCTGTATAATCCGGATGAAAAGGAAGGTACGTTTGTATGGGAAGGACATCTCGACTCAGGAGAAATAAAATTTCCCCTGAGTAATACTGAAGGTTTTGAGTGTGATTATTTGATGCCTGAGGTAAATGGTACTTCAGTTACCAATGCGCTGAAAATGGTACGTAAAAATTATCCTGATAATACAGATGAGAACGACTATAAGTGGAGAGTGGATGAAGCCGGGAAATATAAGATATCTCTGAATGTGATAGATATGACAGTTAAATTTGAAAAACTACCGTAATACCAGGTAATTATGATAAAAATATTTATTATACAATTTTTATTGATTGTGGCATCCCTTTTTGGGGGATGCCAAGATGAAGGAACCGGATGGACGCCTGATATGATTCCTGACGAGAATTTGCCGTCTGATGATGATGATGACGATGAACAGGTATATGCACCTATCAGTTTGAACGCTCCTTTATATTGGAGTGTATATGAGTATGCCTGGGTAGCCGAACAGGCCGGTAGTAATACGAATATGCCTGAAGTGACTTGGGATGCGAATATTGATTGGGTATCGGAGAATCTTCTGCCTTATGGTTACGGTATGATTTGTACGGACGGCTTTATGTCAATGACAAACGATCCCAGTATTGATCCGGGTGGGTATATGACCCATTATGCCGGTATAAAACTGACGGATTTAGTAGCTAAATGTAAGGCCAAAGGTTTGAAACTGGGTGTTTATGATAATCCGTTATGGGTACACTGTTCGTATGAAACGGTAGTAAAAGGTACGGAAGGTATTACAGTGGGGAGTTTAGTGTACAATTCCGCCAAAGATGATGTTCTTTATCCGGATAAAGGGGATGTCTTTACTTGGATAGTTCCCAGCCATAAAGGTGCTAAGGAGTTTATTGATGGCTTTTTTAAATATTATAAGAAAATAGGAGTAGAGTTTATCCGTATGGACTTCCTCTGTCTGTTTGAAACGGCAGATGGTGCCGGCGGAATGCCCGGTAGAGGATATGGACGTGAAGAATACGAACTCGCTCTGAAGTATATTTCCGAGGCCGCCACAAAGTATCAGGTATTCACTTCGCTTGTGATGCCCAATCTGAAAAATGATGCGGAGTTGGAGAAGAAATATGGTAATATGATTCGGGTAGATGCCGATACAATGAAAGGCGGGTGGCAACACTTTGCAAGCAATGGCCCTACATGGTTCAATCCCGATGGATGGCCGTCTACCTCTAATATGTTTACCGGCCTTATCAGTTGGTCGCACATTGCGGGAAGGGGAAAGGTAGTGCTGGATGCTGATTTTACCCGTTTGAATACATTTGATGCGGAAGGTGAAAAACAGAGCGTGATTTCTTTGCAACTGATGGCGGGTGGTCCGATTGCCGTAGCCGATCAGTATAATACGATTGTCAGCGGTGATTTAAAGTTTTATCAGAATGAAGAATTGCTGGCTTTGAACAAAGACGGATTTGTAGGAAAACCTTTGTCGGATGATTTGTGGAATGCAAAAAATCAAATATGGTACGGACAGATGTCCGACGGAGACTATATCGTAGGTTTTTTCAATAAAGAAGATAATGAATATGACCGTACACTCGATTTTTCTGAAATAGGTATTGAGGGCAAGGTAAAAGTGCGTGATTTGTGGAAACATCAGGATGAGGGGGAAGCTGAAGCTTCTTTGAGTTATAAGATTCCCGGGCGTTCTTGCAAGATTGTACGGCTGACAAAATCTGAGTGATAATGAAAGTATAATAAAACAAGTATTGTCTTGTTTGAGAAATTCAGGTAAAAATAATGATATGATAAAGAATTTGAATATGAAACTGTTTTTGATGGCATTGACATTCTTTTTCGGAGGATGCGAGGATAAGGGTACAGGTTGGACACCGGATATGATTCCCGATGATCCCGTGATAACTCCCGGTGATGACGCTGATACGGAAGGAATACATACTTATAACGCCCCTCTCTATTGGAGTGTCTATGAATACTGTTGGAAATTGGAGCGCAGAAATGAAGAATTGGTCAATGCCGGTGGGCAAGGACAGGCTATTGATATGTCTGAAGGTTCCTGGCAGAATATAATCGACTATGTGGCGGAAAATCTGCTTCCTTATGGTTACAATATGATTTGTACGGATGGTTTTATGGCGATGGATGGTACTTCCGAGCCCGATCCTACGGGATATATGACGAAATACGGATCGGTAAAACTGAAGAAACTTTCGGAAATGTGCAAGGCTAAGGGACTGAAATTGGGTGTCTATGACAATCCTTTGTGGATACATGGTCCGGAAGAAACCATTATAGAGGGTACTGATAATATTACTTTCAAGGATTTGCGTTATAAGCAAGGTGAAGATAATGTACTTTATCCTGATGCCGACGATGGCTTCTGGTGGGTAGTAGCAAGTCATAAAGGCGCTGAGGAGTACATCGACGGCTTCTTTAAATATTATAAGAATCTTGGTGTGGACTTTATCCGTATGGACTTTCTTTGTTATTATGAAAACGGGTACGACCGCGGTATGAATGCCATAAAAGGTAAAGGGTACGGACGAGAGAATTATAAACTTGCTCTGCAATATATCTGTAAGGCTGCAAAGAAATACGGTGTATTTACTTCGTTGGTAATGCCCAATATGCATGAGGATGCGGCTCTGGAGCGTGAGTATGGTAATATGGCGCGTATCGTTGGTGATACGTGGAGCGGTGGCTGGCATCATGTGTCTAATTCCGATCGCGGCAAAGTATTTGAAGATTGGCCCAGTTGTGGCAATATGTTCGATGGCTTTACGCACTGGTCTAAATACTCCGGACGTGGTAAAATGATTATGGACGGTGACTTTATCCGCTTGAATACATTCGGTTCCGATGCGGAAAAGGAAAGTGTCATTTCTCTGCAACTCATGGCGGGCGGTCCGGTAGCGATTGCCGATGTGCCGGGAGATAGTTTTGCCAATTCAGATTTGAAGTTTTGCCGGAACGAAGAAATGCTGGCTTTGAATAAGGATGGTTTTGCCGGTAAACCTTTATCCGATGTTTTAAATAGTACGAACAGTCAGATATGGTATGGACAGATGACAAACGGTGACTGGGTGATAGGCCTGTTCAATCGCGAAGATTCCAAGCAGTTTCGTTCGGTGAAATTCTCCGATTTAGGTATTGAGGGTAAGATGAAAGTGCGTGACTTGTGGAAACATGCAGATGAAGGAGAAGCTGATAACTTGAATGTGGAACTTGAGGCGCATGCCTGCAAGATTGTGAGGTTGACCAAACTCTGATTGTCTCACTTATGAATAGATAGAGAAATATGAAAAATACAATTAATATAGTGTTATTTCTACTTCTGGCAGCAGTGGGGAAAGCGCAGAATCTTTCCTCACCGGACGGTAATTTATTACTGAAGACAGTAGTAGAAAGGGGAATTCCCTATTACGAACTTTCTTACAAAGGTAAAGCTGTGCTTGCACCGAGTCGTCTCGGATTGGATATTAAATATGAACGCGGATTAATGAACGATTTCAGTGTGAAATCGGTACAGACGGATTCATTGGACGAATCGTGGAAACCGGTATGGGGTGAGCAATCGCTTATCCGTAACCATTATAACGAAATGCTGCTTACCTTGGAACAAGGTTTCAGCGGGCGCACGTTGAATATACGTTTTCGTCTCTTTAATGATGGTTTGGGATTTCGTTATGAGTTTCCCGAACAACCTACTTTGAATAAGTTCGTTATCAATGAGGAACTGACTCAGTTCAATTTGGCGCATGATTATACGGCTTTTTGTATGCCGGGTGATTATGACACCAATGAGTTTACCTACACCACAGCTCCTCTTTCTCAGATACGTGAAGAGATGCCTAAACAATCCGTGGCCATGAAGTCGTATGAAGCGAAATCGGCGGGTGATTTGATAATACAGACGCCTCTGATGCTGAAAGGGAGTAACGGATTGTACATTAATATCCATGAAGCTGCTTTGGTGGATTACGCAGCTATGGAATTGAATGTAAATGATAAGTCTTTTTGTTTGACTGCCTGCTTGGTACCGGATAAAAACGGTGATAAAGGTTTCTTGCAAACCCCTTGCTTCTCGCCTTGGCGCACAGTGGTAGTAAGTGATGACGCAAGGAATATCCTTGCCAGTAAGCTGATTCTGAATCTGAATGAGCCTTGCGGATATGCAGATACATCTTGGATTAAGCCGATGAAATATATCGGTGTATGGTGGGAGATGTTTATCGGGACAGGGAAAGATTGGGCATACAGCAGTTATAATCGTGCAAAACCGGGAGTGACCGATTATAGCAAACTGACTCCTAATGGGCGTCATGCGGCCAATACCGATAATGTAAAAAGATATATTGACTTTGCTGCCAAACATGGTTTTGCCGCCGTATTGGTGGAGGGATGGAACGAAGGTTGGGAAGACTGGACGGCTTATACTAAAAATCGCCAGTTTAGTTTTACTTCTCCCTATCCGGATTTCGATGTAGATGAATTGCAACGGTATGCCCATGAAAAGGGGGTGCGTGTAATGATGCATCATGAAACGTCTGCCAATGCCGCTGATTATGAACGACAATTGGATGATGCTTTCAAATTTATGGTGAATCATGGTTATAATGCAGTAAAAACGGGTTATGTAGGCCCTATAATTCCGCGTTGCGAATATCATGCTTCGCAATGGATGAATAATCATTATATACATGTGGCAAAGCGCGCAGCGGATTTTAATATTATGGTAAACAGTCACGAAGCTGTACGTCCTACAGGGTTGTGCCGTACTTATCCAAACTGGTTGGCGCAGGAATCTGCCCGTGGAACCGAATTTGAATCAATGGGCGGTAATCCGGTGGATCACACTACTATTTTACCTTTTACCCGTTTAATGGGCGGACCGATGGATTATACTCCGGGTATCTTTCAGGGAGATTTGAGTTATTACGAGAACGGTTATAAAAAGGATCAGCAGGCACGTACTACACTGGCCCGTCAATTGGCTTTGTATTGTACTATGTATAGTCCGCTCCAAATGGCTGCGGATTTGCCTGAGAATTACGAACGTTTTATAGATGCATTCCAGTTTATCAAGGATGTGGCGGTAGATTGGGATGAAAGCAGGTATTTGGAAGCCGAACCGGGTGATTATATCACTGTAGTACGACGTGCCAAAGGTACAAATAATTGGTTTGTAGGCTGTACGGCCGATGAGAATGGGCATGTATCCAATCTTAAACTTGATTTTTTGATTCCCGGTAAGAAGTATATCGCTACTGTTTATGCCGATGCAAAAGATGCCGATTGGAAGAAAAATCCGCAGGCTTATGTTATTCGCAAAGGGATTGCTACTTCCAAAACCAAACTGAAACTTAGGGCGGCTTCGGGTGGAGGCTATGCCATCAGTTTGATAGAAGTGCAAGATAAAGCAGAGTTAAGGAAAATGAAAAGTTTACCAACTAATATTTATTGAAAAATGAGACGAATAGGATTATGTAAATTCAATGCTTTACTTCTCTTGGCAGGACTATGCGTGATGGGCAGTTGTGCCGAAGACGAATTACCGGCACCGATGAAGAAAGCGCGGACTGTGGTAAAACTTACGGCAGATTGGTCGGAATGTTCTTCGGCAGCACCGGCGAAATATATGGTGCGTATAGGCAATGAGACACAGGAAGTAACCGGTAATGTAAATAGTTTTTTATTGCTCTCCACAAGTGATTATGGCATGGTGGCGTATAATGAACCGCAAGGAGTTAGTGTTAACGGTAATATAGCTACCCTGAATACGGCCGCTACAAGGAGTGAGGGAAGTTCTGTCGTTACGGGTAATCCCGATGATTTATTTTCTGTTTCGGAGGATTTAGTACAGGATGAACTACTTGCTTTGACAGGAGATACATTGCGGCTGACTGTAAAGATGCAACAGCGTACACGTCAAGTTAATATAACAATGGATACCGATGTGGAGAGTATTAAATCGGTGACAGGTATGCTGGATAATGTAGTTTCGAGTATAGACCTAACTACCGGTGAACTGCTGAGTGTGGCTAAAGCTTCTGTCAGTTTTACTGCGTCACCGGTAGCAGAAGGTGAGGCAAGTATGCGGCTCAAAGGCACTGTGCGTCTATTGGGGGTATCTCAAGAAAAAGCCCAGCGGCAGATAATGACGGTGGAGATAACTAAAGAAGATGAAACAACTGAGACAATAACTACCGACCTTACTGAAGTATTGTCTAAACTTGACGAAGGCGGTAATACGCCGTTGGATATAGAAGGAAGAGGTGGGTTCAACGGTAATGTCATAAATTGGATTGTGGAAGAAAAAGGAGATTTAGATTGGTTAAAATAATTAAGAACTTTAAAGACTTAAGCAATGAAAAAGAACACATGTTTTGTTATGCTGGCTGCTTTGATGATGGCAGGTTGCAACAATGAAATAGACGAACAGGTAATGGATAGCAGACGGGTACCACTGCAAATAAATGGTGATATCAATATGCTGATGACACGTGCGGCAGATGACCATTGGGATGAGAAGGACGCCATCGGTGTGTATATGGTAAGTGCAGAAAATAGCATAGTAGGTGATGTAAGTAATTATCGTTATACAGCGGTAGCAGGCGGACAAGATGGTACATTTATTCCTGCTGATGAAAACAATACCGCTTATTTTCCGGAAGATGGTACTGCTGTGAATGTTGTGGCTTATTATCCACAAGGAGAGGTGACTGATGGTAAACTGTTACTGGATTTAGCTAATCAAGATGAACAACCTAAGATTGACCTAATGGCGGCTAATGCTACCGGTGCGAGTGCAGATAATCCAATAGTTGAATTTCAGTTCGGGCATAAATTAACGAAACTGTTTTTTAAAATAACTTCTGATGATAATATCAATACGGACAATATAAGCGCAAAGATAAATAATCAGTATACAAATATCCGGTATGATGTGTTAGGTGATGAACTTTCGGTTCAAGAAGGTGATGAACTGAAAGAAGTTACTTTGAAGTATTGGAATCTTGATGAAGGCAAGAATAGGTTTGTTGAAGCTATTGTACTGCCGAATATGGAGGGGAACAGTGCACAGGAACGTACTTTGACTTTTACTTTGAATGGAAAGGATTATAAAGCAACTATCAATGCGCAGACAGTGTTTGAAGCAGGTAAGAAGTATATTTATACTGTTACATTTACAACGGAGGGTAGCGTAAAGATACAAGGTGCAGGTATTACAAATTGGGATATTGAAGATGGTGGACCTGAAATAGAAGTAAAACCTGAAACTACCATATATATAACAGGTGCTATTGGTGGTGGTTGGAATACCTATTCAAAAATGGATAAGAAATCCAATAACATATATGTTTGGACAGGTATAATAAAGGAGAATGAGGCATTTAAATTTACTTTTGATGAAACTTACGATCATGGTAAAGTACAAATAATGTCAAGTAGCGAGAAAAAGGAAACAGATGTAGTGACATTGGAAGAGGGAACAGAAAGTGACATATATGAAGTTGTATATGTGGAAAATGGACCTGATAATAAATGGACTGTTGCGGAAAGCGGAACATATATGGTGAAGCTTGATATGGACAATAATAAGATTTCTATTGAAAAGAAGATTTTCATTCTTGGATTGGATGGAGACTATACCCAAGACACGGCTCCGTCTTTTGCTAAGGTAGGGAATGGTAAATACGAGTTGACTGTTACTTTTAGTAAAGAGTGCTCATTCAATATGCCTTTATGGTCATCGGCTGGGTGGGACATGGATTGTTATATGCCAGTCGAGGAAAATAACAAGAGGGCTTCATTTACTCCGGGTACAACGATGAAAGTTATCAAACAAAATAGAAGCAGTAAGGATGTCCAATGGCAAGTAACGACAGAACAAACCGGTACTTATCAACTTACTCTGGATGTTTCCGATTCGAATAATATGACATTAACCGCAGTGAAGTCAGAAAATCAGCAATAACTGAATTGGTTAGGGTGAAATAGTAGTTTTCAGGATTTTATAAAAAGTTTATATCCTCATCCATAAATTATTCCGTTAATATAGACAATATATTTATGAATGAGGATATTTTGATATATTATTGAAAGGCTTATAATAGCACATTAAAAAAGGCGGGCAGGTATGATAAAGTAATAGCCATAAGCCGTATAACCGCTACTTAGAGATATAGATGCAACACTCATACAGATTAATTTATTATTTACTTAAACAGGTACTTTTGAATATGAAACAAACTTTTCAAATGATAGTATTGGTAACTTGTGCGTTGTTTATGGCACTGACGGTGCAAGCGCAGAATGCTACCAAGGTTTACCAACAGGTTTCTCCGGACAATAATGTCCATCTTTCTTTTGAACTGCAAGAAAAAGGCAAACCCTCTTATTTTTTACAATACAAGAAATCTCAGGTTATCAATCCCAGTACCTTGGGCCTTGAACTGAACGGGCAGGAAAGCTTGCAGGAGGGATTTGAAGTAGTAAATACCTCTACATCTTCGTTCGATGAAACTTGGCAACCGGTGTGGGGAGAGAATAAGGATATACGTAATCATTATAACGAACTGCTGGTGGAACTGAAGCAAACATCGACCGGCCGTTTTATGAATCTTCGCTTCCGCGTGTATGATGATGGGATAGGTTTTCGTTACGAATTCCCTCAGCAGAGGAATTTAGTCTATTTCGTTGTCAGGGAGGAACATTCGCAGTTTGCCATGAGCGGTGATCATACTGCATGGTGGATTCCGGGAGATTATGATACACAAGAATATGATTATACGGAGTCTAAACTTTCCGAAATCCGCGGGTTGCTGCAAGGCGCTGTCAGCGGTAATGCTTCGCAGACTGTTTTCTCGCCTACCGGTGTGCAGACTTCCCTTCAGATGAAAACGGCCGAAGGACTTTATATCAATTTGCACGAGGCTGCGTTGGTTGATTATTCATGCATGCATCTTAATCTGGATGATAAGAATTTAATATTCGAATCATGGCTGACTCCGGATGCGGTAGGAAACAAAGCATATATGCAGAGTCCTTGCCATACTCCTTGGCGTACGGTGATGGTGAGTGACGACGCACGGAAGATATTGGCATCGAATCTTATTCTTAACCTGAATGAGCCTTGTAAATATGAAGATACTTCTTGGATTAAGCCGGTGAAGTACATCGGTGTGTGGTGGGAAATGATTGCCGGTGGAAAGCCATGGGCGTATACTTGGGATATACCTTCGGTGAAACTCGATGAAACGGATTATACCGGGGTGAAACCCAACGGGGTTCATCCGGCTAACAATGCTAATGTAAAGAAATATATTGATTTTGCCGCCGAACATGGCTTCGACCAAGTATTGGTGGAAGGCTGGAATATTGGTTGGGAAGATTGGTTTGGCAATTCTAAAGATTATGTTTTCGACTTCCAAACTCCTTATCCCGATTTTGATATTAAAATGCTGAATGAATATGCTCATTCAAAAGGGGTGAAACTGATGATGCACCACGAAACATCATCCTCTGTACGTAACTACGAACGGCATATGGAAGCGGCTTATCAGCTGATGAATAAATATGGATATAACTCGGTCAAGAGTGGTTATGTGGGGAATATGATTCCCCGCGGAGAACATCATTACGGACAGTGGCTTAATAATCATTATCTGTATGCTGTGACTGAAGCTGCGAAGCATCGTATCATGGTTAATGCCCATGAGGCAGTACGTCCTACGGGACTTTGCCGCACGTATCCAAACCTGATTGGTAATGAGTCTGCCAGAGGTACGGAATACGAGGCTTTTGCCGGTAACAAACCTTTTCATACCACTGTGCTTCCGTTTACTCGTCTGCAAGGCGGCCCGATGGATTATACCCCTGGTATTTTCGAAATGGATATGAATAAATTGAATCCCAACAGTCATTCTCATGTAAACTCCACTCTTGCGCGTCAACTGGCATTGTATGTCACTATGTATAGCCCTTTGCAAATGGCTGCCGACCTTCCGGAGAATTACGAACGTTTTATGGATGCTTTTCAGTTCATCAAGGATGTAGCGGTAGATTGGGATGAAAGCCGTTATCTTGAAGCCGAACCGGGACGTTATATTGTGGTTGCCCGTAAGGCTAAGGGAACGGATAATTGGTTTGTAGGCTGCACCAGTAACGAGGACGGTCATATTTCAGCATTGAAGTTGGACTTCCTTAATAAGGATAAGAAGTATATTGCCACTGTCTATGAAGATAGTAAGGATGCCCATTATCGAACTAATCCTCAAGCTTATACCATTCGGAAAGGAATTGTATCGGCCAAATCTGTATTGAAAATGAAAGCAGCGCCGGGTGGCGGTTATGCTATCAGTATCATGGAAATTACGGATAAGGCTGCAATGAAAGGAGTGAAGAATCTGAAATAATATTTTAATTGAAACATTGAATGCCCAATGAATGGATTTAAGAAATCTTCTTCTCAAAAGAAACCCTTGCAACAAGGGTTTCTTTTGAATTTTAAAAAGGGGAAAACAATTATTTGTTTGGTTGCCCTACTAATGCTGGCAACCGCAAAGACTTCAGCGTCCGATAATAATCCGGTTGCCAATCCTGAAGCGGTGGTGATTTGCGGAAAAGCGCGCTTCACTGTTCTTACACCGGAAATGATTCGTATTGAATACAGTGCTAAAGGTATATTTGAGGACCAAGCTACGTTTACCGTAACCAATCGTAGGCTGAAGGTGCCACGTTTCAGGAAGAGGGAAGACAATACGTATTTGTATATAGTTACCGATAAGGTAAGGTTGAAATATCGCAAAAGTACAAATCCGGTGACAACTCCTGCCTCTCCTGAAAATCTGACCATAACTATTGATAACAATGGATGTGAGTCTGTGTGGTATCCCGGTAAATCAGATTCGTTGAATCTTAAAGGTACCTGCCGCACTCTTGACGGAAGTAATGGAGATAATAAGCGTGCCGAAATGGAGAACGGATTGATATCACGTTCCGGATGGGCTGTCATAGACGATTCATGGGCTGCCATACGCTCTGACGGTGGGCGTTCTTATGCTCTCCGGCCCAATGCGGATATGGAGTTTGACTGGTGGGCGGAACGCTCCGATACGGATGCTCTTGACATCTATTATCTGGGTTATGGTAATGATTATAAGAAGGCTATTTCCGACTACACTAAAATTGCGGGTAAGATACCATTGCCGCCCGATTATGTATTCGGATATTGGTATAGCAAATACTCTGCTTATTCGGCAGATGACTACCGCCGGATTATGTCTGAAATCAAGGATAATAAGATTCCTGCCGATGTAATGATTCTGGATATGGATTGGCACTGGAACGTAGGAAATGGACAATCCGGAGATAAAGGTGGTTGGACAGGATGGTCGTGGAATACCAATCTGATTCCGAATCCTAAGGGCTTGCTCCGGGATATCCATGATAATAATTTTAAGATTGCCCTTAATCTTCATCCTGCCGACGGTATAAACAAGAATGAATCGCCTGTCTATTTCGCGGCAATGAACTCGGAACTTAACGGTAAGTATCTTAACGACAAAAAAGATAATATCTCTTGGAGCATTGACTATACGGATTTTACAAAATCATTCTTTAAAAATATCATCCGTAATCACGAAAGTGAGGGAGTTGACTTCTGGTGGATTGACTGGCAGCAACATCTTACAAGCAATGATACTTACGGATTGAGTGAAACATTCTGGTGCAATCATATATTCTTTAACGATATGGTGAGAAAACGTACAGACCGCAGACCTGTAATTTTCCACCGTTGGGGAGGCTTGGGCAGCCATCGTTATCAGATTGGTTTTTCGGGCGATGCTCTTATAAACTTTCAGACTCTTGGCTTCCAACCTTATTTTACGGCTACAGCTTCGAATGTAGGGTATGGCTATTGGGGGCACGATCTTGGCGGACATGCATTCACAGATGAGAGTATTGTAAATGATCCGGAACTTGTACTTCGTTGGATACAATTCGGAGTGTTTACACCGATTTTCCGTACACATGCGACAAACGATGCACGCATAGAACGTCGAATTTGGAAGTTTGATAATTTTCCGACGATGCTTGAGGCGGTACGGCTTCGCTACTCGCTTTTTCCCTATCTCTACACTATGGCCCGTAAAGCTTATGATACCGGTATATCTGTTTGCCGTCCTCTGTATTATGAATATCCGGAGAGTGAGGAAGCTTATGTCTATGAGAACGAGTATTTTTTCGGTGATGATATCCTTGTAGTTCCTATTACTGAAGCTGCTGTTGATGGTATCAGTGCCAAGGAAATCTGGTTTCCTGAAGGAAAATGGTGGAGCGTATCTACCAATGAACTTATTGAGGGACCGTGTAAAAAGGTTATGAATTTCACACACGAGCAAATACCCTATTTTTTCAGACAAGGGGCTATCATACCCTACAACCCTCCTACTGTAATGAATGTTACCGAACGTCCGGATAATCTAATCCTGAATATTGTAGCCGGTTCTGATGGTGAAAGTTCTTTATATGAAGACAGTGGAAATAATAGTGATTATGCCACTATGTACTCTACAACAGCTCTGAAACAAATAGCTGATGGAAATAGAGGTAAGTATATTATTTCTGCACGTCGGGGTAATTATAAGGGTGGTGCGTCTGTACGTTCATATACGTTGCGGATATTTGATACTGCCGCACCCGTATCCGTAAAGGTGAACGGTAATACTGCTGTATCGTATGTTTATGACAAAGATAAAAGATGTACTACGGTCGAGGTTCCTGCCATAAAATGCTCCACAGGAGTTAAAGTTGAAGTTATCTATTCGAAAGAATAGATAACTTTAAATCTGTTTTTGAATACGCTATTGTCGAAAGATATTTTTCGGCAGTTGCATTTTCTATAATGTTCGCTTTTGCGCGGACAGTTGTTCGGAAATGAACACAGCTTTGTTTTAGATAATCGTTGATTATCACTTGTTTATAAGTTTGGCACAGCAATTGACTATATATAGCCGAAGGCGCTCGGTAAAGAAAGCCTGAATAACTCAAACTTAATAACAATAAAAACATAACGATTATGAAGACAAATGTAATTCTTAAGGCAGTGGTAATGGTAGCGGTAGTAATGGCAAGCGTATTAAACTTCTCTGCGAATGCAATGAATCCTACGGATTACGTAAAGAACGAAGAAATGAGCGGCGAACTGGTAACAGCCCGGACAATCTTCCGTAATGAAGATGGTTATTTATTCCGTCACCTGCGTTATACTTATGGCTATGACAATGAGAATCGTGTAATCAGCAAAGAAGCTTCCAAATGGGACAGTGTAAAAGAAGCGTGGGTTCCTTACTTCAAGCTGGATATCGAATATACGGGTGATGAGGTTTCTTTGAGCTATGCCCGTTGGAACTCCAAGGACAATGCTTACAATGATAATATTGAAACCAGCGTTTACGAACTGAATCACAATGACGCTACTTTGATGCTGGCAAGTGTGAAATGAGACATACAGGCATAAAAAAAGGAGTACCGCTGTACTCCAACCTTTGTTAACCTTAAATCTAATACTATGAAAAACACATTGCAAAGGTACGGACTTTTGGGAAATCTCCAAATAAAACAAATAAAAAAGTGTGTTTTATAACACGTTTTAGCAAAAATATCCACTTTGTTAAGGCTTACTAAGGATTTAAACCCTCTACATACGTATTTTCTAAAAAAGGATTATCTTTGTCCTGCTTAATCAAATTACATTAAAACTCTAAACAGATACCGCTGTGAACGAAGATATTGTCCTTACCCCGATGATGAAACAGTTCCTTGACTTGAAGGCGAAACATCCCGATGCCGTCATGCTGTTTCGTTGTGGCGACTTCTATGAAACTTATTCCACCGATGCTATTGTAGCTTCTGAAATTTTAGGCATTACCCTGACAAAGCGTGCCAATGGCAAAGGGAAAACGATTGAAATGGCCGGTTTTCCTCATCATGCGCTCGATACGTATCTGCCCAAGCTGATACGTGCAGGCAAGCGCGTAGCCATTTGCGACCAGCTGGAAGACCCGAAGCTCACCAAGAAACTGGTGAAACGCGGTATCACCGAGTTGGTAACACCGGGTGTGTCCATTAACGACAACGTACTGAATTACCGGGAAAACAACTTCCTTGCCGCCGTTCACTTCGGTAAAGGCGCTTGCGGCGTGGCATTTCTGGACATCTCTACGGGTGAGTTCCTGACCGCCGAAGGACCTTTCGAGTATGTGGACAAGCTGTTGAATAACTTTGCTCCGAAAGAAGTGCTTTTTGAACGTGGCCGTCGGGGAATGTTTGAGGGTAACTTCGGTAGCAAGTTCTTTACATTCGAGCTGGAAGACTGGGTATTTACGGAAACCACCGCCCGCGAGAAGCTGCTGAAACACTTTGAAGTAAAGAATTTGAAAGGATTCGGCGTGGAACACCTCAAGAACGGTATCATTGCTTCGGGGGCTGTCTTGCAGTACCTCATTCTGACGCAGCATACGCAGATAGGGCATATCACTTCGCTGGCACGCATAGAAGAAGACAAATACGTCCGCCTGGATAAGTTTACGGTGCGCAGCCTGGAGCTGATGGGCAGTATGAACGACGGCGGCAGCAGTCTGTTGAACGTGATAGACAAAACTATCAGTCCGATGGGAGCCCGTCTGTTGAAGCGCTGGATGGTGTTCCCCCTGAAAGATGTGCAGCCCATTAATGAGCGATTGAACGTAGTGGAGTATTTCTTCCGCCAACCCGACTTCAAGGAACTGATTGAAGAGCAGTTGCATTTGATAGGTGACCTGGAACGTATCATCTCCAAAGTAGCCGTGGGGCGTGTCTCTCCCCGTGAGGTGGTTGCCTTGAAAGTAGCCTTGCAGGCAATCGAGCCGATTAAGGAAGCCTGTATGGATGCCGATAACGCCAGTCTGAACCACATTGGCGGGCAACTGGACATCTGCCGCGCCATTCGTGACCGCATCGATAAGGAAATCAACAACGATCCCCCGTTGCTCATCAATAAAGGCGGCGTGATAAAATCCGGCGTGAATGCCGAGCTGGACGAGTTGCGTCAGATAGCTTATTCCGGTAAGGACTATCTTTTGAAGGTACAGCAGCGAGAGAGCGAACAGACGGGGATTCCCAGCTTGAAGATAGGTTATAACAATGTGTTCGGTTACTATATCGAAGTGCGCAACGTGCACAAAGATAAAGTGCCGCAAGAATGGATTCGCAAGCAGACGCTGGTCAATGCCGAACGCTACATTACGCAGGAATTGAAAGAGTACGAAGAGAAGATACTCGGCGCTGAGGACAAAATACTGGTACTGGAAACACAGCTTTACACAGAACTGGTACAATCGCTGAACGAGTTCATTTCCGCCATTCAGATTGACGCGAACCAGATAGCGCGTCTGGACTGTCTGCTTTCCTTTGCCACCGCGGCCCGCGAAAACAATTATATCCGTCCCGTAATCTCCGACGACGAAGTGCTGGAAATACGCCAGGGACGTCATCCGGTCATCGAGAAGCAGCTTCCGATAGGCGAGAAGTACATAGCGAACGATGTAATGCTGGACAGCAGCACGCAGCAGATAATCATCATTACCGGTCCCAATATGGCGGGTAAGTCGGCGTTGCTCCGTCAGACCGCTTTGATTACGCTTATGGCGCAAATCGGCAGCTTCGTTCCGGCCGAAAGCGCGCATATCGGTTTGGTGGACAAGATATTTACCCGTGTGGGAGCCAGCGACAATATCTCCGTAGGCGAGTCTACGTTTATGGTGGAGATGAACGAGGCGGCGGACATATTGAACAACCTTTCTTCCCGCAGTCTGGTGCTCTTCGACGAATTGGGGCGCGGTACTTCTACTTACGACGGTATTTCCATTGCGTGGGCCATTGTGGAGTATATCCACGAACATCCGCGCGCCAAGGCGCGCACGCTCTTCGCCACGCACTACCATGAGCTGAATGAGATGGAAAAGTCCTTCAAGCGCATCAAGAACTATAACGTGTCGGTGAAGGAAGTCGACAATAAGGTCATTTTCCTGCGCAAATTGGAACGCGGCGGCAGTGAGCACTCCTTCGGTATCCATGTAGCCAAAATGGCCGGTATGCCCAAAAGTATTGTGAAACGCGCCGACGATATCTTGAAGCAGCTTGAGACGGATAATCGTCAGCAAGGTATATCGGGCAAGCCGATGGCCGAGGTGGGAGAGACGCGCGGCGGTATGCAGCTCAGCTTCTTCCAGCTTGACGACCCGATATTATGCCAGATACGCGACGAAATACTGAATCTCGATGTCAACAACCTGACGCCGCTCGAAGCGTTGAATAAGCTGAATGACATTAAACGGATAGTCAAAGGAAAGTAGCCTGCGATATAGATTCTGTTTCAAAGGATGGAACGAAGTGTTCCCCTGTGGGGAACAAAGTGTTTCGCCCGGTGGAACAAGAAGTTTCAAGGCATGGAACTTTCAGTTTCCTCAGGTGGAACTGTCGGTTTCATGCCTTGAAACTTTTTTAGTGTTGCGGGGATGTTATTTTCCTGCCGTTTTCTTGCCGTAGAAGAACATGAAGTAAACTCCGATAAGTATGAACGGAATACTGAGCCATTGTCCCATATTCAGCGCCATTGTCCTTTCAAAATCCACCTGGTCTTCTTTCAGGAACTCGATGAAGAAGCGGAATACGAATATTTCTGTCAGGCAAAGGCCGAAGAAGAAGCCGCGGTGATAGGGTAGGGAAGCTTTCTCCCGCTTCTGCTGCCCGCGCTTGTATAGGTAGACCATGCCCAGGAAGAAGATGAAATAGGCGATTGCCTCGTAAAGCTGCGCCGGATGGCGGGGCAGCATGTCTACCCGCTCAAAGACGAACGCCCAGGGTACATCGGTCGGCTGGCCGATAATCTCGGAGTTCATTAGGTTGGCAAGGCGGATGAAGCAGGCGGTGATAGGCGTGGCCACGGCTATCATGTCCAGCACGTCCATATAGTGCATCTTTGTTTTGCGGCAGTACATCCAGAGGGCGATAATCAGTCCCAGCGTACCGCCGTGACTGGCAAGTCCTTCGTATCCCGTCCATTTCCAGCCGCCGTCCGGAAGGAACTTCACGGGGAGTATCATTTCCCAGAAATGGTTCAGGTAATAATCCGGCTGATAGAACAGGCAGTGTCCTAATCTCGCTCCTATCAGGATGCCGAAGAAGCAGTAGAAGAACAGCGGCTCGAATGTCTTTTCGTCGATTTTCCGGTCGCGGTATTGGCGGTGTACTATTACGTAGGCAAGAGCGATACCGACAACCCATAACAGGCCGTAATATCGGATTGGAAGGCTGCCGAAAAGGTTGAACAGTTCCGGGTTGGGATTCCAGTTGATGGAGAGGAGAGTCAGCATATTCATAAGTAGTAAAAATTAGTAAGTAAATGTTGAAATTCGGCTTATATCAAGGCTGTCTGTCATTCAGCGCGCAGCGAAGAACCTTTTTTCTTTTTCTCCCGTTTCCCCTTACATCAGGAGAGGAGATTCCGCGCTACGCTCCGAGTGATAAAAACAGTATGGGATAATTAAGCGAAGGTATAAAATTATTTGAATTTCTCCGCTACCATTCTGTATGTGGGGATGTCAATTCCCTGTTCCTCGGCTGCCGTAATCATGTCGAAAAGTAATCCCTGCACTTCGCTTTGATGCCCGCGCGCCATGTCTTTTTGCATGGAAGCGGTGCTTTCGGGGGCAAGTTTGTCGATGATCTTGAGGTTGTACTCTACGATGTCTTCCTTGAAGTCAATGCCCAGTTTCCGTCCCAGTGTGGCGCTTTCCTGTGAAAGTCCGATGAAGGTGTCGCGTACTTTTCCGGGTTTCTGTACTTCGCCCATAGGCACGTCGTAATAAGCGCCGGTTACGGCCATAGCCGAGATGAAAGACCATTTTACGAAAGTGTCGCGGTTGATGTCGGGAGATATTTCCGCCTTGATGCCGCTTTCCTGTAAGTCTTGTTGAATGGCTTCCAATGTTTCACGGGAAACAACGGTGTCTTTGTGGGCTCCGTAAACCAGACGGAATATTTTTCCCATCTGTGTGATTTCGCCTTTGCCGGAAACGAATCCTACGATGTAGATGCAACCGTCCAGTACCGTAACGCCGGGAACCAGCCGCTGGATGCGAGGCCCTGTGCCGTAGACGTTCAGAATGGGGATTACCACCGTATCTTTGTGTGCGGCGCGTTTGATTAGTTCCGTAATGGAGTCTACGGAATAGCCTTTGACGCATACGAAGATAACGTCTGCCTTGCAGTCGGCTGACGAAGAAGCGAGAGCGGCGTATTCCTCCGCTGTATAAGCGGGTATCTTCAGGGTTTGCTCGCCTTTTAAGTCGGAATGTAACCGCAGGCCGTACTCGCGTATAGCGGCAAGGTGCTCGCCGCGTGCGATGCAAGTAACGTCTTTTCCTGCCAATGCGAGGAAACCTGCAATGCTTCCGCCCACGCCGCCTGTGCCTGCGATGAGGTACTTCAGATTGTTATTTGTCATTTGTAGTGTATTAGTCTGGCTCATGTCTTTATACGTTGAATCGGAAGTGCATGATGTCTCCGTCCTGCACTACATATTCCTTGCCTTCCACACCCAGTTTTCCGGCTTCGCGCACGGCGGCTTCACTGCCGTATTTGATGTAGTCTTCGTACTTGATGACTTCCGCGCGGATAAAACCTTTCTCAAAGTCGGTGTGGATAACGCCGGCGCATTGCGGGGCTTTCCAGCCTTTGCGATAGGTCCATGCTTTTACTTCCATTTCGCCGGCGGTGATGAACGTTTCGAGGTTCAGCAGGCTGTAGATGGCTTTAATCAGTCTGTTGCAGCCGCTTTCTTTCAGGCCGAGGTCTTCGAGGAACATTTGCTTTTCTTCGTAAGTTTCCAGTTCGGCAATGTCGGCCTCGGTCTGTGCGGAGATGATGATGAGCTCGGCGTCTTCGCCTTTGATGGCTTCGCGCACTTGCTCTACGTATTGGTTGCCGTCGGCGGCGCTGGTGTCGTCTACGTTGCAGACGTAGAGTACCGGTTTCGTTGTGAGCAGGAACATCTGCTTGGCGCACTGTTCTTCATCGTCGTTCTGAGGTATTACGGTGCGGGCGCTCTGTCCTTGTTCCAGCGCGTCTTTGTAGCGGAGCAGGAGTTCGTACTCTACCTTCGCCATTTTGTCTCCGCCTACTTTGGCTATCTTTTCCACGCGCTTGATGCGGTTTTCCACCGTATCGAGGTCTTTCAGCTGGAGTTCGGTATCGATGATTTCCTTGTCGCGTACAGGGTCTACGCTACCGTCCACGTGTACGATATTGCCGTTGTCGAAGCAGCGCAGTACGTGGATGATGGCGTCGCACTCGCGGATGTTGCCCAAAAACTGATTACCCAGTCCTTCACCTTTGCTGGCGCCTTTCACCAGTCCGGCAATATCGACAATATCGCATACGGCGGGCACGATACGTCCCGGATGAACGATTTCGGCGAGTTTGGTCAGTCGCTCGTCGGGTACGGATACCTGTCCCATTTGGGCGTCGATGGTACAAAAAGGAAAGTTTGCCGCCTGTGCTTTTGCGCTGGACAGGCAGTTGAAAAGAGTGGATTTCCCTACGTTGGGCAGTCCCACTATACCTGCTTTTAATGCCATAAGTATATCTTGTTTTTTAATTATTATTCAGCTAATTGGCTGCAAAGATAGTCTTTTATCTTTTCTCTTCTTCGAACATTTGGTGAAAAATGCTTCTTAGACGTATCTCATCCGCTATGATGGTTTGCAGTTCTTTCAGTCGTCCGGCGTTCTTTGAGTCGGGAAACCAGAGCTTCAGATAGCCGCCGGGAGCGTATTTCTCCATCAGATGTTTGTGGAAACGTTGGTAGTGCCATGCTTCGTCCGCCGTAGGATTTTGTTTCAATCCGTATTGTACGGTACGGCGCAGGGTGATGTCAGCGTCGATGATGCGGTCGGCTTCGGCTACGATTTTACCGTAGATGCTGCGTGGCTCATGGTCGGTGGATGCCCGGTGGTCTTCTACGGCTTCACGCATAATCTTTATCTCTGCTTTGTCGAACCATTGCAGAAGGTTGGTGTCTGCCGCTATGATTTCTCCCGAAACGAGGTGATGCGTGGCACGGTCGCGGCACAGTCCTGTGTCGTGATAGGCCGCTATGGTGTAGACAAGACGTTCGTCCGCTTGGGGGTAGAGTTTGGCGAGAGCGAGGCTTTCGTCGATGACTGTCTGTACGTGCGAGAGGTTATGAGCCTTGTCAAAGTGTTCATATCGGGGAATGATTTCTGTTTCGATGTAGCGGATAAGTGTCTGGGGTATCATGTTTCTATATTCTTGCTCGAGAATACAAAATTAGTGATTTATATGGATTCAGCCATAACCCGGATAGCAGATAATATAACCTCAACCACAGATTTACGGTAATCTTTCCTTCGAATATGTAATTTGGGTTATAATATCCGTAATTTATCTACCCTGCCATGATATGCTTTCCGCTACTTTTGTATTCAAAAGTCCAGCAGTCCCCGTCGTGGTGGCAATTCGGACACGCTTTGATAACATAAAATCCGACTAACAATGAATACCAAAATCTTCAAATCGGCAGTTATTACCTCCTTCATAAGTTCCTGTATGCTTATGGGATGTAATAGTAACAGAACAAACGATGAGACAAATTCTGCCAATCAAATGAATGCACTTAATCTGACTTCAGAATGGGACAAGACTTTTCCAAAAAGCGAGAAAGTAAACCATAGTAAGATAACTTTCCATAATCGTTATGGCATCACGCTGGCGGCAGACCTTTACACGCCCGTAAATGCCTCAGGGAAACTTCCGGCAATCGCTGTCAGCGGACCGTTCGGAGCTGTCAAAGAACAGTCTTCCGGATTGTATGCCCAACAGCTTGCCGAAAGAGGTTTCCTTACCATCGCTTTTGATCCCTCATATACCGGAGAAAGCGGAGGAGAACCGCGCTATGTGGCTTCTCCCGATATTAACACGGAAGATTTTAGCGCAGCCGTTGATTGCCTGATGAACCGTGAGGATGTAGATTCCGAAAAAATCGGTATCTTAGGTATCTGCGGTTGGGGAGGAATAGCTATACAGGCAGCTATCAACGACCCACGCATAAAAGCTACTGTGGCATCTACCATGTATGACATGACACGCGTAAATGCCAACGGATATTTTGACTCTGAAAACACGGCAGAACAACGTAATTTCAAACGTGCGGCCATGGTTGCGCAGCGTACCGAAGATTATAAGAGCGGCTTTTACAAATCGGGAGGTGGAGTTGTCAGTCCTCTCCCTGACGATGCGCCCCGGTTCGTGAAAGACTATTACGCTTACTACAAAACTCCACGTGGCTATCACAAACGTTCGCTCAATTCAAATAACGGCTGGAACGTCACCTCCAATCTTCCTTTTCTTAATTTCAAATTCTTTGACTATGCCGATGAATTGGAAAGCGCGGTGATGATTGTACATGGCGACAAAGCGCATTCGTTCTATTTCGGTAAAGATACGTATGCCCTTTTGAAAGGCGATAATAAGGAGTTTGTCGTTGTCGCAGGCGCAAACCATACAGATTTGTATGATGGACTTAGCGTAATCCCTTTCGATAAGATAGAAAGTTTCTTCAATGAAAATCTGAAATAAACCAAAGGGAGAAAATCGTTGTGCCGTACAAGACGGTATGCGGCGAATTTATCCTTTATTTATAGAGTGCGATGCACTTGGCACCACCATCCTAATTTCACAAAGCCTGCCGTTTCTCTCTTATGAAGGCGGAAATACAAAAAGAGCCGGAATACATTTGTATTCCGGCTTTTTAGTTTATAGAAAGGTTTTGGGTTATTGTTAGCAACTAAAGTGTATTTAAGAGAGAATGAATAGATTACATGTTAGGGTTGTCCATTGTCACCGTCATCTCAGGGATGAGGATGTATGTATTCTTTTTGTTGTTCCATTTATAATAGGTGGTGGTAACCGATTTACCCTGATAAGCATAACGGATACACATATCATTGGTCCATGTATTCTTTACGGCATTCCATTTCAGTGCCTCGTTTTCTGTCATGCGGTTCTGGTCGTCGTACTTATAATTGTACTTCATATAGTTGGCAAGCGTGCTGCCGTCCATTTTATAAACTGTTTCAGCAACCTTCACTCAATTCACTTCTTCCGAATTGTAAATAAGGTTACTTTTATTGTCTGCCGATGCGCTCATTCCACACACAAAAAGAAAAGAGAATAAAATCAAAGTTTTTAAAGTTTTCATGGCTTTATGTTTTTAGAGTTGTACTTGCTATTTTCTATCAATATGTCATTGATTACGCTGCAAATGTACATAATAAATTGACATAAATAAAATAATAGGGATTTATTTTATCAATATGTCAGATTGTGCGGAGGGGATATGCTTTCTTTTTGGAAAGATTAATTAATAAAAAATATCCGGCAGTGAGGATGCCGGATATTCTGGTGAGCAAACTGTATTTTAAAGCGATTACTTCTGTTGCTTTCTGATTGTAAGTTAAATAAAGTTATAGACCGGATCAGTGTGCTTCCAACCAGTTCTTTCCCCAACCGCAATCGGCTTTTAGGGGTACCAGCATGCGATATGCCCGCTCCATCTCTTCGATTACAATTTTCTGTATAATCTCTTTTTCTGCCTCGGGAACGCTGAAATTCAGTTCGTCATGGACCTGTAGAATCATCTTTGCTTTCAGATTGTTACTTTGAAGGCGTTGACAGATGAGTGACATGGCTACTTTGATGATGTCGGCAGCGCTTCCCTGGATAGGAGCGTTGATGGCATTGCGCTCTGCATAACCGCGTACTACGGCATTGCGTGAGTTGATATCGGGCAGGAAGCGTTTGCGGTGGAAGATGGTTTCTACATATCCGTTTTCGCGTGCCACCTGTATGCTTCTGTCCATATATTCTTTGACTTGCGGATAAGTTTCGAAATATCCGTCTATCAGTTCTTTGGCTTCCTGGCGGGGAACGTTCATACGTTCCGCCAGTCCGAATACGGAGATGCCGTAGATAATACCGAAGTTGGCGGTTTTGGCTTTACGGCGCATATCGGCCGTTACGTCGTTAATATCCACCTTATATATTTTAGCGGCCGTGGCTGCATGAATGTCGTAACCGCTGAGGAAAGCGTCAATCATATTCTTGTCTTGGCTCAGATGCGCCATAATGCGCAGTTCAATCTGTGAGTAGTCGGCGGAGAAGAATTCGCATCCGTCATCGGGAATGAAGGCTTTACGGATTTCTTTGCCGTCCTCGTCACGAATGGGGATATTCTGCAGGTTCGGATTGCTGGAACTGAGTCGTCCGGTAGCGGTCACCGCTTGATTGAAGGAGGTATGGATACGTCCCGTACGTGGGTTTATCAACTGAGGCAATGCATCGATATAGGTGCTTAACAGCTTCTTCAGTCCGCGATACTCAAGTATCTTGCCAATGATTGCGTGCTTACTCCGGAGACTTTCAAGCACTTCTTCGGAGGTAACATATTGGCCTGTCTTGGTTTTTTTGGCTTTGTCTACGATTTTGAGTCTGTCAAACAATACTTCGCCTACTTGTTTGGGTGAGGCGATGTTGAAGGTTTCGCCGCCTGCCAGCGCATAGATTTCTTTTTCAATTTCCTGCAGACGGAGCGTGAAATGTTCGGACGATTGCCTGAGAGCTTCTGTGTCGATGCGCACTCCGTTGCTTTCGATATTGACGAGTACCGGTACAAGCGGCATTTCGATTTCATAAAAGAGATGCTCGGCGGACTGTTCTTTCAATTCTTTTTCAAGTACGTTCTTCAGTTTTAAGGTAACGTCCGCATCTTCGCAAGCGTAACGATAGACATCTTCCGCCGGAAGATCGCGCATATTCTTTTGGTTTTTGCCTCTGGCTCCGATGAGTTCATCAATGTGGATGGTTTGATATTGCAGGTAGATTTCGGCAAGGTAGTCCATGTTGTGCCGAAGTTCCGGTTGCAATACATAATGGGCGAGCATGGTGTCGAAGAGTTTCCCTTTTACCTGTACTCCGTAATTTTGGAGAACAATCATATCGTATTTGATATTTTGCCCTACTTTCATGGAATTTTCATTTTCGTAAAGAGGACGAAGCTCGTTTACGATTTTTAACGCCTCGTCACGATTTGCAGGAACAGGTACATAGTAAGCCCGGTTTTCGGCGTCACTGAAGCTCATTCCCACCAATTCGGCTTCCATTGGTTCGGTTCCGGTAGTTTCAGTATCTATTGAGAGAATTTCAGTTGTAAGTAACTTTTGAATAATCTCCTTTCTTTTTTCTTCTGTATCAATGAGTTGGTAGTCTACGTCGAGCATTTCTAAGCGCGTGAGATTTGATTTTTTTGCGCCATCCGTCCCGTCGCCTGCAAAATTTGCAAACAAATCGCCTTGAACGGGACCGTTATTTTCGGGAGTTGCACTCCCGGTCGGTTGGGCAAACAGAGTTCCGGCATAAGGATCGGGTACGGTGGAATTGGAAGAAGAGGGAAGGGGAGTATCCGTCTTTTTCAGAACACGGTTGATGAGCGTGCGAAATTCCAATTCTTCGAAAATCTTACGAAGTTCTTCTTCGTTCGGTTCTTCGCGGACGAGTGTATTCATGTCGAGCTTGATGGGCACGTCCACTTTGATGGTCGCAAGGAATTTGGAGAAAGTAATCATTTCCCGGTTTGCCTCTACTTTGGTTTTAAGCGCGCCTTTCAATTGGTCGGTATGGGCAAGCAGGTTTTCGATGCTGCCGAATTCCGCTACCAGTTTCTGCGCGGTTTTCTCGCCCACGCCCGGACAGCCGGGGATATTGTCGGAAGAGTCTCCCATCAGTCCCAGCATATCGATGACTTGCTCTGTGGACCGGATATCGAATTTGGCTTTTATCTCCTCGATGCCCATGACTTCAAATCCGCCGCTATGTTTGGGACGGTACATAAACACGTTGTCCGATACCAGTTGGCCGTAGTCTTTATCGGGGGTCATCATATAGGTGGTGATACCTTGCTTTCCGGCTTCGGTGGCAAGGGTACCTATCACATCATCGGCTTCATAACCGGGGACTTCCAGGATGGGAATGCGGTAAGCGCGGATAATGTCTTTTATGATAGGTACGGAAAGGCGGATAGCTTCGGGAGTTTCTTCCCGTTGCGCCTTATATTGTTCGTAAGCTTCGTGGCGGAATGTCGGCCCCGAAGGATCAAAAGCTACTCCTATGTGCGTAGGATTCTCCTTTTTCAGTACTTCTTCGAGGGTATTTACAAACCCTAAAATGGCGGAAGTATTGAATCCTTTGGAGTTGATTCGCGGATTTTTGATGAACGCATAATAAGCACGATATATCAATGCGTAGGCATCAAGCAAGAAAAGTTTATCGGTTGAATTCATAGATTTATCCTTTTTTTCATGGTAAAAGTACAAAAAAATACCGTATTAACTGTTTTATTACTATTTTTGTGCTCAAATAGCGATGTATGGACAGTATATCCCTCATAAAATCCCCGATTTCTGCGGAGTTGGAAGACTTCAAAAAGCATTTTGACAGTTGCCTTTCCAGTTCTAATCTTTTGCTGAATAGCGTAATTGCGCATATACGGCAGAAGAATGGGAAGATGATGCGTCCGATTCTGGTTTTGCTTGCCGCGAAGCTGTATAATGAGATTTGTCCGGCAACGCTCCATGCCGCGGTTGCCTTGGAACTCCTGCATACGGCAAGTCTGGTGCATGATGATGTAGTGGATGAAAGCACCGAACGTCGGGGACAGCTCTCTGTAAATGCTATCTTTAATAATAAGGTGGCTGTGCTTACGGGGGATTATTTGCTGGCAACGGCTTTGGTGGAAGTAGGGATGACACGTAATTACGCCATTATAGATGTTGTTTCAAACTTGGGTCAGGACTTGGCGGAAGGGGAGTTGTTGCAGCTTTCCAATGTCAGTAATCCCGAATATTCCGAAGATATTTACTTTGACGTCATTCGCAAGAAGACGGCTGTACTGTTTGCAGCCTGTATGAAGGCAGGTGCGCTTTCGGTGGGGGCCAGCGATGAAAAGGCGGAATATGCACGTCTCTTTGGCGAATATATCGGTCTTTGCTTTCAGATTAAAGACGATATATTCGATTATTATGAAAGTAAGGAAATAGGTAAGCCTACCGGTAATGATATGCTGGAAGGAAAGCTGACCTTGCCTGCATTGTATGCCCTTAATTCAACGCATGATAAACAAGCAAAAGAGATTGCTGTAAAAGTGAAGAACGGAACGGCGACAGCTGGTGAAATAGCCCGGTTGATTGAGTTTACCAAAGAGCATGGCGGCATTGAATACGCTACGAAAGTCATGGTGGAATTCAAAGAAAAGGCACTTTCGTTATTGGCTTCCATGGAAGATACGGATGTCAAGAAAGCGCTTGTCTGTTATCTGGATTATGTAGTGGAACGTGAAAAATAATTTCATCCTGCCATTCAAAGCGGAGCGAAGAATGACAGGATGAGAAACTTATCTTTTTATTTGGTGGCGGTTCTTAAAAGAACTTCATTTCCTCGCCTTTGATTTCCGAGAGTAGAAGATTTGCCAAACGGCTTGTACCCAGACGGAACAGTTCGTTATTCAGCCATTCCTCACCCAGCACTTCTTTTACAATGGTATAATAAATTAATGCGTCGTTTACGCAGTTGATACCACCTGCCGGTTTGAAACCTATCTTATTACCCGTCAGCGCATGGTATTCCTTGATAGCCTGACACATTACGTATGCTGCTTCCGGAGTGGCGGCAGGCTGCTGTTTTCCGGTAGAAGTTTTGATGAAATCGGCTCCTGCATACATGGATAGGATAGAGGCTTTCTTGATGTTGGCTGCCGTTTTCAAAGCTCCGGTTTCCAGGATTACTTTCAAGTGATGCTCCTTACAGGTAGCTTTCAGCTCTTGTATTTCATCGCACATGGTTTCATAATCTCCGCTGAGGAACTTTCCTATGGAAATTACGATATCTATTTCATCGGCTCCTTCCATGATTGCCATGGCTGTTTCGGCTACCTTTACTTCTATAAAAGTCTGTGAAGAGGGGAATCCTGCCGATACGCAGGCTATCTTTACATCCTCCACTTCCAGCGTATCTTTTACTACTTCCGCAAAGTTGGGATATACACAAATAGCCGCCACGTTCTTCAAATCGGGAAATTCTTCGTCAAACTGGTTTACTTTCTGAGTAAACTTCATGACGCTTTCGTCATTGTCCGTGCTGTTCAGCGTAGTGAGGTCAATGCAATTGAATAAAAATTTCTTTACGTCAAGTGTATTGTTTGCAGGCACCTTCTCTGCGATGATTTTGGCTACTTGCGCAGCGATTTCCGCATCATCCAGCCGGGTGTTGTATTTTGCTAAGGCAGCATCATACTTACTCTGGGTAGGTTCATTTTTCTCCATGGTCTGTTAATTTAGGGTTGTTGATATGTCTTGTCTGGTCTCGTTTGGTTTTCTTCTCCAAATTGCGTGTAAAGGCCTCGGTCACATTGACTCCGGTCTGGTTGGCAATACAGAGAAGTACCCATAGGACATCTGCAATTTCATCGTCAAGATTGTCTTTCTCTCCTTCCTTGAAGGATTGGTCACCGTATTTGCGTGACATGACACGTGCGAGTTCTCCCACTTCTTCGGTCAGGACGGCCATATTGGTGAGTTCGCTGAAATAGCGTACTCCATACTCCTTTATCCAGGAATCTACCTG
>OLZE01000475.1_pt1 | contig 27123 bp, 22 predicted proteins | sample 1674091 | NCBI WGS metagenome assembly OLZE01 (sample SAMEA103958143, study PRJEB25191) | human gut metagenome | biome: human-associated habitat [ENVO:00009003]; feature: intestine environment [ENVO:2100002]; material: feces | place: Germany | collected 2013/2015
CACGCGGAACGCCGCAGGTGCGAATGGCTTCGCCCACGCCAGCCTCGTTGCCGTAGATAAAAGCGGTATCAATGTGACGATAGCCGATATTGATGGCGTCGTGGATATGCTCAATCAGTTTTTCGTCGTCGGGAACCTGCCAGGTTCCGAGGCCGATGCACGGAATTTTGACGTTGTTTGCAAGACGAAAGCCGCTGGCAATGGTGGGCAAAATAAGTCTCCCAAAGTGTTCTTAAATGGGCCTGTCTCAATCGAAGCGGGCAAAGGAAAAGCTTCAAAGGCGGCCGATGATTTTTTTGTTTGTCGCATTGTATCAGGGCGCCTTTGTAAATTTGAAAACAAAAAAGAAGTGGATTCAGAGACTTAGCAAAAACGAGAAGGCCGTTGTTCGTATTGCTCCGGCGCAACGCCCGTTAATACGCACAAAATCCAATGTTTCTCGGGCGTTTGCAGTAGGCGGCATGGGTGCCGAACGGACTACAATCCAAGCGAGAAAGCTTTTCTTTCGGATCGCCAAAGATGCAGCAAGAACTATCAGGTGTTTTCCTTCTTTTAATGGTCGTCTCGCTCGTGGTGCTGGGATTTGTCCTGCGCCGACTGAGTAAGGAGGGCGGCGGCAAACCTACTGCCAAGACAAAGCATATTCAGAGCGGTCGTCCCGTGCCCAACGAAAATCCGGCGCGCGGTGCGGTGAAAAAGCCGCAGGAGGTGCAGGAATTCGACGCCGTCAACGTTCGTCGCCCGACGATGCTCGCGCTTACGACCGTGCGCGAGGACGCTGTTTCTCCCGAAGTGTTCATTCAGCGCGCCTTCAAGATTGACCGCGAACACTGGATGGAAATCGAGTCGACCGACGAGACTCGCCGCAGCCTCGAAGCGCTCTTTAGCCACGTCTGCCAGCTCGCCTGGGTGCCGGGCAGTGCCTTTGAACGTCACATTTACTCGGTGAGCTTTGCGCCGGCGCTTGAAGCCGCGCTCAAGGAAGGCATTTTCCGCAACGATAAGTCGGCCGGTGTCGTCACTCATGTGACAGCCATTGACGAGACGGGAGAAGTGCTCGGTAACCCCATGAAGATGTCTTTGGCAGGTTCCAAACTCGGTCTTGTGGCCGCCTTGTGGGCCGCTTTCAATCCCAAGGGCATGCCGCACGAATTGCGTGCTGAACTCGAAAAGGAAAACGCGGAAGTGGCAAAGCGTTTGGCCGATTTGCCGCAGCATGTCGAGCGTGATCTTGTCTTTCTTGCCAAACCATCTCCAGGTTTTTTCCATAACATTTATATATTAATAGTTTAACTGATTATTGACTGCAAATATACGTGCAAAAATAATGCTGCGATAAATGGATATTTGCAGAATATATGCGGATTTTTGCATATATGCGGTGGCATTTCTATTGTCTTTCCTTATCTTTGTGTGTGAATTAAACTTTGCAGAATATATGCGCCGACCGATTATAAATGAAAAGTTGCCTATATCGGAGTCGAATCCGATCAAGGCTCGGCATTACGATTATGATCGTTTCACTTATCCGTGGCATTTCCACAGTCAGTATGAAATCATTTACGTAAAGGAGAGTCATGGTCTGTGCTTTGTAGGCGATTGCATTGAGAAGTTCTCTGCGGGTGATGTGATTCTGTTCGGTACTAATCTGCCCCATTACATGCGGAGCAATGATATTTATGGTTCGGAGAACGCCACTTCACGCGTGCAAGGGACTATCATTCAGTTTGAGCAGAACTTTATGCAGTATTCCTTTGATTATTATCCTCAGTTTCTACAAATCAAAATGCTGTTGGAGGAATCGAAGAGAGGTATCATCTTTCCGAAACAGGATGCAACCCGGGTAGGGGAGTTGCTTTCCGGCTTTCTTTCATTAAGTGGGTTTCGCCAGATAAGTGGGTTGTTGGATTTGTTGCAGGAACTGGCAGTCAGTCCGCAAAGAAGGACGCTGGCAAGTCTGCATTATTACGAAAAGTTTCCTACGCTGGGGAACAAGAGGATTGATAAAATCATTTCCTTTATAAACAATAACTACACCCGTAACCTCAAATTGAATGAAATTGCCGGAATGGCGAGCATGAACTCCAGCGCCTTCTGTCGTTATTTCAAGGAGAATATAGGGAAGACGCTTTTGCAGTATGTGATGGAAATGCGTGTGGGATATGCTTGTAAGTTGTTAGCATTGGGAGAAATGGATATTTCGCAGATAGCTGTGGAGTGCGGCTTCGATTCAATCACTCATTTCAATCGCACGTTTAAGCAGTTGGTTAATCTGACGCCGACGCAGTATAGGAGTAATATTATGAAATAAGAGGGAATGTTTCTGAAATTATTTTGCTTGCAATGAAACATTCTTTATTGTGATTTGCTCCAAACAAGAATAATCACTAATTTTGTGTTATTCTAAAACAGGGAGTTATGTCAAGAGATGTGATAAAACAAGAACTATTGGCGAAACTGAAGCAAGAACACTGCTTTTGGTCGTACAATGAAAACTCAATCAAGGATATTCCAGACGATATACTGATTGAGAAAACCTTGTTACATCTTGATTTAGAGGAAATCAACCAACTTTTTCTGATTTACCCTTTTAAGAAGATAAAGGAGGTTTGGTTGAAGTACCTTGTTCCTCAAAAGGAATACCTTTACACGCTGAATCGCTTCTTTGCTTGGTACTATTTCAAAGCAAAGAGGCCTGATGCCTATATCAAATCTATGGCAACTCGTCATTTTAATAAGACGTTCGCATGAAAGGTTTAGCTCTTCATACCCGGCAAGTCTTTGAAGCTGTTTCCCAATTAGACTGTATCAAACCTTATCTTTTGGTGGGTGGTACTGCTTTGTCTTTACAAATCGGTACTCGTCAGAGTGAAGACTTAGACTTTATGAAGTGGCGAATTTCCAAGGCAGAAAAAATGGAAGTGGCTTGGCATCAGATAGAAAAAGAACTTGCTACAGTGGGTGATATTCAACATCAGGATATATTGGATATAGATCATGTAGAGTTCTTGGTATCCGGAGTAAAATTCTCCTTTTATGCCTGTCCTAAATATGCTCCTGTCAGCAAACCAGTGGATCATTTGAATAATTTGCGATTGGCTGATGTAAAATCCATTGGGGCTATGAAAATGGAAGTAATGTTGCGTAGAAGTAACTTTCGTGACTATTATGACATCTATTCCATCTTAAAGTCTGGTGTGCCTATCAACGATTTGGTATCTTTAGCCCTTAACTACTCTGGACATAAATTGAAATCCAAGAATTTGCTTGCTATGCTTACTAATGGCTCTCGTTTCACAAGGGATGCTCATTTTGAGCAGCTTGAGCCTGTGTATGCTGTAACTGCTCAAGAGATAGAAGAATATATAAAGTCCTGCCTAATATAGTTCGCTATAAGATCGCACGTAATTCTTTTATGAACTTCATTTTGTCTATTCTGAAATAATTCTGCTCGCAATGAAACATTCTTTATTGTGATTTGCTTCAAATTAAAAATAATGTTTACTGATTCCGGCAGATAATCGTTGCTTTTTGTCAATAGCAGATTTATACATTATTAACAGTAATACTGCCAAGATGAGTGCTATGACTCGAACGTCTTGTGATTGCGGACTCCTGATACCTTTTGCCTGCGGTTAGCGAAGCAAATGCCACACTTCATTGTCCTCAATGCCACATCTTAGTTCGTTGAATGCCACATGTTTAAGTTGTTGAAGTGTGGCATTACGGTTGTACAAGTGTGAGCTCACGCTTCTATAAGTGTAAGCCCACGCTTATACAACCGTGAGCTATCGGAGCCTGCTGTGTTGAGGGAATAAAAAAACGGGGAAGCAGTTGCCTCTCCGTTCCTATATGCCGTGAAATGTAGTTTAATGCAAAGTTGAATAAAGATTATCTATAAAAGGATGATACAAAGATACGATATTGAGAAGGCGATGTCAAGTGTTTCGTTAATTATTTCCGGTTTGCATATTTGTTTTTTTAGCTTCTTGCATTCTCCCGCTATTACATATAACATTTACTCTTTGTTAGGACAGTTGGACTTAGATATGCTTCTATTGAAATCTCAAGACTTGGAGCTTACAGATATATCTCTATTTTTCAGGTAAAAGGAACCTCTATTTTTAGAATGTTGTATCTTTGCAAAAAGACGTTGACCATGAAAGAATTGAATACATACATGAATCATGCTGATTATTCAGAAGCCATAAGCTTTTTCCTAAAAAAAGGAAAAAAGCAAATTTATAGCAAGAAAGAGTATTATGTGCATCAGAATGCAGTTTCCTGTTACGTTGGTTATGTCCAAGAAGGTATATTTCATTATATATGTACAGGAGAAGACGGGAAAGAACATGTTGTAGGTTATTCCTTTGAAAATGAATTTGTTTGTGATTATTCTTCTTTTATAGGAAGAACTGATTCATTAGTTAGTATCCAAGCATTGACAGACTGCATTGTATATTCTATATCCCTCGATGATTATTTAGAATATACTAATAAGATTCAGGGTGGATTACATTTTGGATGTCGGGTTGCTAACGGTTTATTTGAAATGAGTTACAAACGATTATTGGCTCTTTATTGTGATACACCGGAAATGCGATATATAAACCTCATGAAAGAGTGCCCTAAGCTAAAGGACAAAGTGTCTTTAAAAGAAATAGCTTCTTTTCTCGGTGTCAGTCCTGAAACAGTTAGTCACATAAGGAAACAGTTGCTCGATAAATAAAGTCTTGAACTTCTTCAAGGCTTTTTCTGTAATTTCTGCATACTTTTGTACCATAATTAGATAGACCTGTATAGGTGTGTACAAAAAAAGGAAATCATGAAATTAAGTAACTATTTTTGTGGATTGTTATCACTGCTCATAACAAGTGTAACAGCTTGTGGTGATGACAAAGAAATATCTGAGAGTGAATCACAGCTGGGCGTTGCAATAAATAGTATCACGGCAACTACTACTATTGACTTGTCTGCCCGTAACGGATGGCTATTCAGGGTTGGATACAGCAACCCGGACTGTCTTTATTACAATTACAGGATAGACGGTGACAAGCTCTATGCCTCCGCTGATGCCCTCAATGTATATCGCTTTGATACGCGCTTGAAGGAAGGTGACTTGTTGGGAACTTCCCATCGTATTGTATGTTATTTACAGGATAAAAGATATTTCCATTCAACAAATAACCGCTCAATGCCTCCTGAGCGTCCTGGTATATTAGACCAAAGTACAGAAGAGAAGCTTTTAATAGCAGATAGATTAGAAGCTATCTATACGGGAGAAGTTAGAAGTAATATTTCTGACATGAACTTCATTCATGCCAACTCTTTAGTTGAGTTTGAGATAACGGGAATAGATGCCGATATGGAGGTTTTCGTAAACAGTTGGGGCTTTCCCATTACACCATTTAAGACAGGTGACCATTCATATAAAGCGATTGTTCTTAAGTCACCATCAATTTGTATAAAGATTGGTAATAAACAAATCAGCGGAATAGAGATTGTAGCTAAATTCAACAGCAATACTTACTACACCGTGAAGTCACATTGGGATTCTGATAGCAAAAAGATAATATTAGATGATGTTAGAGAAGAAGAGTGGAAATAACTATAGTTACTCCAAAGTTGGAAGGATGTAGCTCAGATGGATAGTCCCTAATCTTCATTGCTTCTTCTGATAGCCCTGTTTTTATTAACTTGCCTGTTTTCTGGCGGATGTAATGTAATCTCTTTCCTTCTATGATATTGTCTTTTGTTAGATTAGCTATCTCTGTGAAGTTGATTCCACCACATAAATAACTGAACATGAATATGTTGGAAAATCCAGTGTAAGATGCCCCCTAAAACCAAAGTGATTCTATCCCCTTAAAATATTCAATAATGCCCCCTTAAAAAGTCTTGACCGGTGGGGTCATTATTATTTTAGCTTATTTCCCTTTGTACCCCGCCATCTTACGTACGCTTTCCCCGGTTAACTCAATCCGGTGGGCCGTATGTATGATACGGTCCATGATGGCATCTGCTACGGTAGGGTCTCCGATTGCATCATACCAATTGTCTGTCGGCAGTTGTGAGGTAATGATGATGGACTTGCGGCCATGCCTGTCCTCTATTATATCAAGCAGTATGGGACGTTCCTTGGCATCAAGGTTCACAAGGAAGAGGTCATCCAAGATGAGTAGAGCACTCCGTTCGATTCTCTTGAGTTCCGCTTCCAGTGTGCCTTTTACCTTTGCCACCTTGAGCGTGCCCATAAGTTTCGGGGCATTTGCGTAGTATGTCCGTATGCCCTTCTTGCAGGCTTCATACCCCATGGCTGTGGCAAGGAAGCTCTTTCCGGTACCGGACGAACCTGTGATGAAGAGGTTCTGTCCCTGACGGATGAACTCCAGCGATGCAAGCCGTTCCATCTGGTTGCGGTCAAGGCCACGCGGGATTGCATAGTCTATCTGTTCGAGACAGGCCTTGTAGCGGAATGCCGCCCCGCGTATAAGGCGTTGGATGGCCGCATTGGCGCGGTAATCCCATTCCCTGGCTAGCAACATGTGCAGGAAAGAGTCGATTGTCATTGTTTCGGCCATGGTAGAGGCCAGGCTTTCAGTGAAGGCTGCAGCCATGCCGTGGAGCTTCATGCGGTTCATCAGTTCAACCGTCAAGGTGTTGCGGTCTTTTTCGGCCGCTATCGGGGCTGTAAGATTATTTGTTTCCATTGTTGTCCTTATTTATTTTTTTTTGACTTTGCGAAGTAAGCTGCTCCGCGGATATTTTTGTGGGTGGATGTTACCGGGACCCTATCATCAACATCGTCTCTTGACAGGAAGTCTGCGTCATCCCCTCGTTCCAGGATCTGCCTTATTTCTTGATAACCGTATCGGCGCAACTGCGTGGCGCATGCGCTTGCCGCTACCAGCCGTTCCAGCCCGAAGGTCTTTTCCAGTGCCATGATTCCTTTGCATGAGCGGAACGCGGCAGGAGGGTACTTCTTGAGTTCCGCCACTTTGCGCAGATACAACAGCAGGACATTATCCGTCTGCCCGGCCCGTTCGTAAATCTGTTCCAGGTCCTTCTCGTAACTTCCATGCCGTCCGGGCAGCCCGTGGGCCTCCTTGGTTGTATAGGCATAGGGCGTGTCATCGCGCTGATGTGCGGTCACCAGGCGCAGGCCATGGTATATTTCCAGCGTATCGGCATCATAGACAATGTCGACACGTTTTCCTATATACTCTTTGGGCACACTGTAGTGGTGAAGCCTGAAGGTGACGTAGCTGTTCCGCATTACAGTTGCGGAGCGTCGTTCTTTCATCTGATGGCGTATGGCGGGAAGCGGGCGGAGGCAGTCGGATTCAATCTGCTCGAACTGTTCTCGTCTGGACAAAGGACGTCCGCTCATCCTGCGCCCGTTAAAAGCTGAGAGTGATTCGGCGATGGCCGCATTCAGGGATTCCAGTGAGTTGAACACAAGCCCCTCGATGTCGGCATACACCGAGCGGTAAAGCAGCTTCACGGCATTTTCCACCAAGGCCTTGTCCTTGGGATGACGTACCCGTGCGGGATATACCGTACACCCATAATGCTCGGCAAATGCCGCAAACTCATCGTTGATTATCGGCTCGTTACGGTCGCTGCGGGTTACTGCCGCCTTGAGGTTGTCAGGTACTATTGCCATCGGAACCCCACCGTAAAAATGAAGTGCGTTTTCACATGCTTTAATCAGATCCTGCTTTGATTGGGACCAGACCGCCTCACAGTAGGTATAGTGGCTGCATGGGAGTATGGCTACGAACACTTCAACACTGCGACATTCACCGCTTTCACTGTCAATGACCTCTAGTTTGTCACCGGCGAAGTCAATATACATCTGGTCTCCGGCATAATGCTCGACATGACCTACGACATGTGTCACCATGCGGTAACGCATGAGATAGTTGCCGAAACTGGCATGTCTGTATCCGTCAGGGTGTGTCTGGCGATACTCTTCGTACAAGGTTTTCATTGTCACACCCCGACGGCTCAGCCGGGCGGCATACTCCGGAAGAAGTGCCTCAAGCTCAAGCTGGCGTTGTGACGGAACCCTGTTACGACCAACACCTTCGGAGAACATCTCCTGGATGCGGGCGGAAGGCATGGATGCCAATTCATTTATCGGTATACCACACTCTTGAAACAGGCGCACATATCTGCGCACCGTGTTGCGGGAAAGCTCAAAGCTCCTGCTTATCTGCTTTATCCCCATCCCCAATGCGTAACATTGGAGGATGTTTGCTATCTTTGTTGTCATAGTAGAAATGATTTTATCCCACCGGTCAAGACGGGTATCAAATCTACGAAAAATCCCCTGCCGGACATTGTCTGACAGGGGTATTTTTATGTTGGAATCAAGGGGTAGGATTATTTTGGCATAAGGGGATAGAATCACTTTGGTTTTAGGGGGCATCTTACACTGGATTTTCCAATAAGGAGAACTTAATAAAAGAAATCATGCGTGAACGTGCTTGTGAATTAGGATTTGAGTATGAAACCCGTTTACACGACATGAATCGTCGTGTCATGGAAAAAGACTTTAAGAAACATCTGCATGGAATCCACATCTATCGTTTGGATGATGATAATGATTTGGTATTGGAGAAATGGACGAAAGATAGCGGCGATCCTTTCCCGACTAAATTCTTATATGTGCCATATGACCTGAATGAAGGAGATGCTACAGCTGTAGGTTATACTATAATAAAAGATGGAAAGGAGTCAAAGATAGAATCACCTACGGGAATGACTGCAAACCCACGTTTTGTTTGGGAACACCCCGAACGCTGGTCCAATAAGTGGTTGCTCGTTCCGCTGCCACCTGATGAAATTAATAAGAACTATGGTTTGACACAAAACCCGGGATGGTATTAAAATCTTAATTCTAAAATAGCAAACAATGAATAGAAAACATAAAACACTAAAGTGGGGCATAGCTTTGGTATCGTCTATGCTCACTTTAAACTTGTCGGCGCAAAGTTCGCTTATAGACTACCAGTCCGATAAGGTTGATTTAGGAATGGGTGTTGAGCAGAGTCAGATGTTGACTACCGCTTCCGTGGAGGTGGTTAGTGGTGATGAGTTGCAAAAAACGGCCGCTATTTCTTTGAAAGAGGCTCTTTATGGAAAATTGTTGGGACTTACGGTGTTGCGTCCAGGCGGAACGGTCAGTGACTACAGCTCCGGAGCAGTATTCAACATTCGTGGTCAGCAGACTACGACGGAGAATGGTGTATTGGTGCTGGTAGACGGCATCGAGCGTTCTATCGAATATTTGACTGTTGACGAGGTAGAATCGGTTACGGTATTGAAGGATGCTGCCGCTGTGGCTCTTTTAGGCTATCAGGGCGTGAACGGTGCTATCTTGGTGAAGACCAAGCGTGGTGTGGAGGGACGTCAGATTTCTGTATCTTACGATCATAAGTTCACGTTCAATCCAAAAGTGGCTAATTTTGTAGATGCTCCTACCTACGCTAATGCTTTGAACCAGGCGCGTGTCAACGACGGTTTGGCACCGATGTACAACGATTATGAGTTGCAGGCTTTTGCTGACGGTACTCATCCCTACTACTATCCGAACGTTGACTGGAAGAAAGAGGTATTCAAAAACTACGGTTCGGAAGACCAATTCAACCTATCCATGAAGGGTGGTAACCAGAAGTTGAAATATTTCTCTATGTTGGATTATACTGATAGCCGTGGTTTGTTGGATAAAACAGATCAAGAGCAATACTCTTCACAGATGAGATTCTCTAAAGCCAATATCCGTACCAACTTGGACGTGCAGTTTACTCCGACAACCAAGTTCGTCTTGAATGCGGTGGGTAGTTTCGTAGAGACCAAACGTCCTTACGGTGTGACCGAAAACGGTTTGACCGACCTGCTTTATCGTACTCCGGCTTCCGCATTTCCGGTAATGAACGACCCGGAAGGTAAATTGGCAGGGATTTGGGGTGGTAACACTACCTATGGCGCTAACAACGTGGTCGCACAGGTTCGGGCTTCCGGCTTTACGAAGAGCCACTCCCGTTCTTTCCAAGGTGACTTCTCGCTTATTCAGAACCTGGACTTCATCACGAAGGGACTGAGTGTGTCGGCACGTTTGGGTTACAATAACTTCTCTCAGATTTATGAGACCAACGCGTTGGGTTTTATGTATGGTTACGAGCGTTATCGCTTCGACGAGGCCGGGCATCCGACCGAGCTAATAAACTACTCTGCCGGTGACAAAACCAACAACTTGACCTTCGATCATTGGACCAACCAGCACAACCGTTCTTCTTTCTTGGAAGTTTCGACTGACTATCATACTTCGTTCCGTGACGATGATAATTTCTCTGCCTCATTGATATGGCACCAAAAGAACTCCACCTATAACGACCAGTATATGACTTTCAACCGGATGAATGTGATGGCTTACCTGCACTACGATTTGCAGCAGAAGTATGTAGCCGACTTGGTATTGGCGATGAATGGTTCTAACCGCTCCTATCCGGAGAAGTGGTCGTTTTCTCCCACTTTGTCTTTGGGTTATGTATTTGCCAACAAGGAGGACAACCGAATATTAAACTTCGGTAAATTGCGTTTCTCAGCCGGTATTCAGCACACCGACTATGTGCCTATTCAGGGATTGTGGCTAGAGAACTACAATGGAAGTGCAGGTAGTTATCTGACAGGCCTAGGTGACGGTTCATGGCAGTGGGGTACGTTTCTCGGTTACCAGCCTACCAAACGTTTTAACTTGGAAACGGCCTATAAATTCAATTGGGGGGCTGACCTGCGCTTGTTCAAACAGGTGGATGTGAACTTTGATGTTTATTATCAATTGCGTGACGATATCCTATTGTCGGGTGACGGTTTGAATTCAGCTGTATTCGGTAGGCCTTCCGCTTACGTAAACTGGGGACGCGTAGCTAGCTACGGTGTTGAACTGGGTGTGAATTGGGTTAAGCAGATGAACAAAGATCTCTCTTTTAACTTGGGTTCTAATCTGACTTGGGGACGTAATAAGCAGAAACGTAACATTGAGAACGTGGCTTATGACTATTTGTCAGCTATCGGTGGACGTGTAAGCCAGGCGTGGGGGCTGGAAGTAGTCGGTTTTTTCAAGGATGAAGCAGATATCACCGCTTCACCGCAACAGAACTTCGATAATTGCCGTCCGGGTGACTTCAAGTATAAGGATCAGAACGGCGATAACGTCATCGATGAAAACGACGTGGTGAAAATGGGTTACGACACTAGCGTGCCGGAACTGAACTTTTCATTGAATCTGGGCTTCCGCTACAAAAACTTTGGTATGAACGCCATGTTTCAGGGTGCAGGTATGTATACCGCATACTTAGGTACGGTGGGTGTATGGACTCCGATTATCGACGGTGCCAACCTTTCTAAAGAGTATTATAACAACTGCTGGGATAGAAGCGAGACCCCGGTTTATCCGCGTCTGACTTCACGTACCAACCTTAACAACTACCGTGGTAACGATGTTTGGTACAAAAATGTGAACTTCTTTAAACTGAGAAACTGCGAGGTATATTACATGTTGCCCGAAAATTGGATTTCTAAAGTGAAGATGTCACAGTGCAAAGTGTTTGTCAAAGGAGAGAACCTGATGACCTTGTCTAACCTGAAGGCGATGGATCCCGAGAACATCGGTACCAATTTTCCGACTTTGATGGGGGTTAACTTAGGAGTTTCTGTAAAGTTTTAACGGATAAAGAAAAAACAGATATGAATCGAATTAAAAATATATTTTGTGCAGTAATATTCTCCGCATTTACAGTGAGCTGTGTCAATTTGGACTATACCGAGGTGACTACAGCCGATGAGGAGTGGATATATAAAAGCCCTATGTACGGTATCCAGAAATTGGTGTACAACATCTATGCACGTGTACCCAACGGTTTCGAGAAAAACTACGAGGGCGGTAGAGGGGCTACGCTGGCGGCTGCCACCGATGAGGCAGAGTGCGCATTGTCTTACTCTTCAGTTCACCGTTTCTACAACGGTGGATGGAATCCTAACAATCCCTTCTCATTTACGTGGAGCAATTCGTATGCGGCTATCGCCGAAGCGAACACCTTCCATGAGAAGCGCGATAAAATTAATTTGGACGAGTATAAGAACAACCTGGACTTCGAAGCTATGAAAAAGAAGTTCGAGCTGTTTGAGTATGAGGTCCGTTTCTTGCGTGCTTATTTCTATTTTGAACTGGTCCGTGCCTACGGTGACGTGCCTTTCACGCTGAAAACGTTAACAGTGGAAGAAGCGAATAGAATCGAACGTACTTCAGCCATTGCCATCATGGATTGGATTGCAGAAGAGTTGGATGCCATCGTTGAATATTTGCCTATCTCTTTCGCCGATGAGTTGAGCCCGGAAACAGGTCGTGCAAACCGTATGATGTGTTTGGCGCTGAAAGCCCGTACATTGCTTTATAAGGCTTCTCCGTTGTTTAACAATGAGAATAATAAAGAGTGGTGGCTGGATGCCGTCAGAGCTAATGGTGAGGTTTTGCTCCGTGCGCAAGAGTGGGGCATTGGTTTGGACAGGTACTCTAAGATTTGGGGACCTCGCAACGGTGACGGCATCGAGATGATTTGGGCTATTAAGCGTGGTACCAGCAACTATTGGGAATCGTACAACTACCCCATCGGCGTGGAGAACGCCAACGGCGGTATGTGTCCTACCCAAACTTTGGTCGACAACTATGAGTATAACGATGGCAGCAACCAGACCTTTGGCGAGCGTCATTCCAACACAGTGATTAACCTCACACAAGAAGACCCCTACGTTGGTTTGGATCCCCGCTTTTTTATGACGGTAGTGAAGAACGGTGATATTTGGCCGAATTACAATCCTAATCCTATCGAGACCTTTATAGGTGGATTGAACGCTGCGCCGATTCATAACTCCACTCCGACAGGCTACTACCTACGGAAGTATTGCGATCCCAACGTGAGTCTGGCAACGAACAACCCCACCACTTCTCCTCATGCTTGGGTAGTGATGCGTTTGGGTGAGTTTTACCTGAACTATGCGGAGGCAATGTTCCAATACTATGGCGATGCTGAAGCAAAGGGCGAAGGCGGCTTCTCTGCTAATGATGCTATCAACCTGTTGCGCGATCGTGCCGATGTGATGATGCCTCACTGGAACGGAACTCCTGCCAACTGGTTCGAACGCTACAAACGCGAGCGTATGGTGGAGATGGCATTTGAGGACCAACGCTTTTGGGACGTACGTCGTTGGAAGTGTGGTTCGGAACTGAGTGAAATCTCCATTGCCGAATTGCAGAAGAACGCTTCAGGTGACATTATCCTGACACGCAAGCAGGAGCAAAGACGTTGGGAAGATAAGTATTATCTCTTTCCGATTCCTTTCAGTGAGTATAACAAGAACAAGTATTTGGGACAGAACCCGGGTTGGAACTAATAAAAATAAAGCATAGATTATGAAGCAGATTATAAATAAATTGGCTATTCTCTTTTTGGCATTGGTATCCTGTTGTGCTTGCTCGAATGACGACGAAGAGCAGAATGCGAGATTGTCTGTGGTGGACTTCTATCCCTCAATCGTGATGGAAGGGATTAATCTGACTGTGGTTGGTACAGACGTAAAATCGGTAAAAGAGGTGGTTTTTCCCAGTGGCGTTATAGCTACCGATATTACCGTAAAGGATGAATATTCGTTTGAAGTTACTGTACCCGCCGGAGTATCGGAAGAAGCAGCACCCTTGATTGTGAGAGGAGAGGGCGAGGAAGTTTCCAGCCGTCAAACCATACGTCGCGCCAAACCGGCGTTTAATTCTTTTCTGTTCACCGACAAGAAAGGTGCTGCCATCAATACTAAGATGTCGATTTTAGGTAAAGATCTATTGTTTGTCGATGCCGTAGCTTTTATGGTTAATGGAGAAAAGCGTATGGTAGATAACAAGCATTTGCTACGTAAATCGAACGATGATATTAAATTTATAATTCCTGACAATTTCGAGAAAGGAGATGTAGTGTCACTACAGCTCATTTTCAAGAATGGTGAGACAATGGACTTGGATGAAAAAATTGACATCGTGATACCTTGGCAAAATCCGTTCGCATTGTGCGACCCGATTACGGATGAAACTTTCATGATTACTGATTTCGAACATGAAGACCCAGCAAACGGCGTAAGTGATATAAAGGCAAGCGGATTTGTGGCTGTTCATGAGGAACAATCAGAGGATGATTTCTTTTGGAACAATACCTATATTTATACGGCAGAAGATACAGGCAGTGGCGATTTATTTATTTGTCATGTGCATGGAAACCGTCCTGATGGTGATTTAAAAATGAATGAGTATGAGATTAAGCTTGACGTGAGAATTGACGAAGGTACGTTTGGTGCTTCTTTATGGGCTGGTCACTTCGATTTGGGATGGACATGGTGTTGGATTGGTAACTTCTTCCCCGAATCAACCGACGGGAAATGGATAACCGTTAAGTGCAAAGTCAAAGACTTAGGTATAGGTGGAGATTTTGATACTGGACATCCTATGGGACAGTGGGCATTAAGTGGTCTGATTGGTCCTTCTCTTCCAGCCGGAATCAGCCTTGACAACTTCCGTATGGATCCGCTTCCTGAGGATTAATCGTTGCAACATTTATTCATGTCGAATCTGTAAAAAAGAAGAGAATATGAAATAATGATTATAAAGTGGCAACAGAGGTGAATATCTTTTATCTCTGTTGCTGTTTTTAACGTTTTGTTATTAAAATAATCAATAGAGATAGACCAAAGAATATGAAAAGAATCATTTTAACTCTTATCTGTTGCCTCTCTATATGGGGAGTATCGGCACAAAATAAATCGTTCGACGGACTGGACGTGCACATGGGCAATCTGTTCCGGCTGTCTGATGCCAAGACCCGCTCCATCTGTCCCGAAAATTTTACTGGTGAGAAAGGTAAAGGCGGTATGGCTCAAGTCTGTGACCGCGGGAAACGGAACATTGCCAATGCGGCATATGCGGCAAGAGACCTTGGTGAAGGCTGGAAAGTGAATCCGTATATTATCATAAATCCCAAAGAGACCATCACCATTGCTGAAATGGAAGGACCGGGTGCCATTCAGCACATCTGGATGACTCCTACCGGAAACTGGCGCTTCTCCATCATCCGCATTTATTGGGACGATGAAAAGGAACCTTCTGTGGAATGTCCTGTCGGTGATTTCTTTTGTATGGGCTGGGGAATATATGCTCCACTTTCTTCTTTGGCAGTCTGTATCAATCCCGGCAGTGCTTTCAACTGCTATTGGACAATGCCTTTCAGAAAGAAATGTAAGATTACAATTGAGAATATAGATGAAGAGAAAGCAATGAATTTATATTATCAGGTTGATTATACATTGACGGATGTACCTGAAGATGCGGCCTATTTCCATGCTCAATGGAGAAGAACGAATCCCAATCATACATCAGACTATACAATTGTTGACAACATTAAGGGAAAAGGACACTTTGTCGGTACTTACCTTGCATGGGGGGTAAACAACAATGGATGGTGGGGAGAAGGAGAAATCAAGTTCTTTATGGATGGTGATAAGAAGTTCCCTACAATATGTGGCACGGGTACAGAGGATTATTTCTGTGGCTCGTACAATTTTGACCGGGGAGGTCAATACAAAGAGTTTTGTACTCCTTATGCCGGTCTGCATCAGGTGATCAGACCGGACGGTACTTACAATTCCCAGCAACGTTTCGGATTGTATCGCTGGCATATTACAGATCCTATTCGATTTGAAAAAGATTTGAAAGTTACTATACAGGATTTGGGCTGGCGTGCAGGTGGTCGTTATTTGCCTCAAAAGTCAGATATCGCATCTGTTGCATTTTGGTATCAGGCAGAGCCCCATAATAAGTTCCCGGAAATGGTTTCTTGGGAGGAACTTGAAGTAAATTGAAAAGTGAAATGTTATGAGATATTCAGTTTATATATTTTTACTATTGTTCCTTTTATACGGATGTTCATCGTCGAGTGTCCGTGAGCAATATGGCTTGAAGTTGAAAGAATTTCCCATTGATTGTGACTCATTGATAAAGTCGATAGAGATAGATAGGTTGGGAGATGCAGAGTTCTCATCGGAAGTTACACAAGTGGATGAAAATATACTAAAAATACATATCCGTTTCGACCTTAAGGATACAGTCAAACAGGATGATTGGCAGGTGCGGATAAAGCCGGCTTTCAAACCTGAATTCAACTGGGCACCTCATTTGACCCCTACAGTTAATAATATTATTGACCAGCATGTTTTTCGTTCGCCTGCGCTTATTGCAACAGACCAACAGCGGGGTATCGTAATCATACCTGATTTGGATATACTGTCTAGGTCTGGTAAAAATAGGTGGTATATGGATATGGATGCGGAGAATAATATCCTTTCGTTGGGTATGTCTGCAAGCAAGGTATCTGACCATGTATTATATGAACGTCAGCCTGGAGCAGTTTATGAGGGTGGTATTGTGGAATATGGATTTTATATAATCAAATATACGGAAAAGCAAGAGTTGGCAAATCCATTTCGTCTACCACTGCAGTTTATGTGGAACAAATGGGGACACGATCGATTGGTGAAATTGTCTTCTGAAGATTTTGAGCCTTATGTAAAATATACCTATAACTGGGCGTTTAATACTTGGGAAAAAAGTGTTTGGCAGGAATTTACACTGAATGGGAAGAAAGTGGGTGCACCTGTATTTATTGTAAATACGACCCAGAGCCCCAATTATCCGGGTGAAGTGAATGAACGGGAGTTTAGGTCCATTTGGAATCAGGCTTGGTTTAGTTCTTTGCGTTCGGCAAGTGGATTGTTCAGATATGCTAGACGGACTGCTGACAGAACGCTGTTGGAAAAAGCGAATCTGACTAAAGAATTGGCATTGTCATTTCCGATGAAAGATGGATTTTTCTACGGTCTTATCGGTACCGATATGTGTGAGGTAGAGATGGATGGAAAAAAATGCAATCGTTCCAAGGGCTGGGACCATTATTTTTGGGGTAATTCCAATCGGAATCCGTTTACGTGGGATGCCAGACAATCACCTTTCCACATTTTGGATATGAGTTGGACTGCACTGCTGATGCTTCGTTGGTATGAAGAATTGGAGAAGGATGAACGCCTGTTGGCTTATGCTGAGACTTATGCACGTGCATTGTTGGGGGTACAATATGAGAATGGATATTTTCCAGGCTGGTTGGATCTGGAAAAATTGCAACCTATGGAGTATTTGAATGATTCTCCGGAAACGTCTCTATCGGTTACATTCTTACTCAAACTGTATGAGATGACAGGGAAAGAAAAATATAAAATTGCAGCTCTAAAAGGTATAGAAGCTGTTAAAGAAGCTATTACAGAAGGACGTTGGGAAGATTTTGAGACTTATTGGTCCTGTTGTAGAATAGGTACTCCTCAATGGGTTGGCAAAAAAGTAACGAGAAATAATATGTATAAGCAATGTAATTTTTCCATGTTTTGGACAGCGGAAGCCTTGTTGGAGTGTTATCGTATAACTGGTTGTTTTGATTACTTGAAACTAGGGCAAAGGGTATTAGATGAAATGTTAATGACACAGGCATCTTGGCAACCGTCGTATATATATGTAAATGGTCTAGGAGGGTTTGGAGTCATGAATACTGATGGTGAATGGAATGATTCAAGAGGAAGCTTATTTGCTGAAGTTATCTTACAATATGGAAAGCTATTGGATATTCCTGAATATAAAGAGAGAGGAATATGTGCTTTGAAAACATCCTTTGAAATGATGTATTGCCCTCAAAATCTAAAAGCAAAGCAACAATGGGAAAAAGTGTGGCCATTTTTTAATGAAAAGGATTATGGCTTTACAATGGAAAACTATGGGCACGGAGGACGCACTTCACTTACTGGAGAAGGTATGGGAGAGTTTACTATTTATGATTGGGGAAATGGTGCAGCTTCCGAAGCTTTTAATCGCATTTTAGATAGATATGGAGCGGAGATATTTCAATGATATTTATATTTTGGTTTTATAAAATGTCAAATTCGTTAATCGTAAAATAGCACAAGTATGGATATAATCTTAAAAAGACTATTTTCTTTTATAGTAGTGTTTTTTGTAGGCGTTTCTATGTTTGCAGGAGGGACTATTAAAAATGTAAAGAAAAAGGCCGTTGATACACAAATGACTGATGAAACGGCTGCTCTGTTATATAATATACACCAAATACAGGGCAAAGGAACAATGCTTGGCCAACACGATGGTGTGTGGATGGAGGAAGGAGAAAAGATAACAGGACATATTCATAAATTATCTGGTAGGTTACCAGCTATTGCAAGTTATGATTTTATGTTTATAACCAATGTAAACAATACAGAAGGCTCTTGGTTTAGAATAAGAGAACATGAAATACGCGAAAGGATTATTGCTGCAAATCGTGAAGGTCTCTTTATAACTATGTGCTGGCATTATAATGATCCATATACACAAAAAACATTTTATACAAAAGAATTGCCGATTGAGGAACTTAAAATGATGTCATTTAAGTCAATACTTCCGGGCGGTCAAAATCATGAACGTTATAAAAAGGATTTGCGGAAAGTAGCAGAATTTTCATCATCTCTTCGTGATGATGACGGTAAATTAATTCCTTTTATATTTCGTCCTTTTCATGAATTTGACGGGGAATGGTTTTGGTGGGGAGCAGCCTACAATGAACCGGAAGAATTCAAGGATTTGTGGAGATTTACAGTACACTATCTGAGAGATATTCTGAATGTCCATAATATGCTTTATGCTTTTTCTCCTGATATAAAATTTGATTCTCGTGAGGACTATCTATTGCGTTATCCTGGCGATGATTATGTTGATATATTAGGTTTTGATGATTATGAAGACTTCAAATATGATAAAAAAAGGACGAATGAGGCTCGGAAGAGGATTCGTATTGTCGGAGCCTTGGCAAATGAGAAGAAGAAACCTTGTGCATTGACTGAAGTGGGATATTTTATTAAAAAGGATAATCCGCAAAAAGTAGACATTAAACGAATGGAATATTTATTAGAAACCATTTCTGATATGTACGAATATCTTTCTTATGCTGTATTTTGGGGAAATGGTGGAGGTGTATATTGTGTACCCACACAAGGTGATGCCGGAGAGGAAGAGTTTAAATCCTTCCTAGGGCAACCATTTATTCTATTGAATGATAATAAGTAAAACAATAAAGTTATGAAAAAGAAACTATTAGCTGTGTTTTTATTCTCTGCTACCACCATGTTGTGTGCACAGACTTTACAAACTTCCAACAAGTATTTTGAAGTTGGAAACTTCAAAGAAGTACACAATCCTGCATGGGGGGTGACTGATGATCCATGGTGTATCAATGACCATACTTTCATTTACGATAAAAAAAAGAAAAAATGGCATGTGATCGGTATAACACATGCCCGAAAAATGGATTATATAAAAGATCCTGGGCTCAATCTACTTCATATTTCGGCAGATAGCCTATTTCAAACTCCGTGGGAGATTCATCCTCATGCACTGACTGCTGATTTTAAGAAATATAAGGAATCGGTTCTTTGGGCTCCTTATTGTGTACATCATAAGGGGAAATATTACATGTATGTGTGTGCTGGATCGCAAGGTGGTGCACATGTTCATGATTCATACCAAATGAATCTTTATATATCCAAAAATTTGAAGAACTGGGAAAGATATAAGCAAAATCCGTTGTTTGTGGATGGATTTGATGCACGTGATCCGATGATTATTAGGGATGGTAACCAATGGATAATGTACTATACTGCAAACTCTACACCAATGGGGGGAAATCATGTCATTGCAGCTTATGTTAGTAAAGATTTACTTCATTGGTCAGATAGGAAAATAGTTTTTGTCCATTCCCGAAAAGGAACTTTCGGAGGACCTACCGAGTCTCCTTTCGTTGTGAGACGTGGTGATAAATATTATATGTTTTTATGTGATGGAGGGCATACGGATGTATATATTAGTAATGATCCGCTACAGTTTGAACAGGCTAACTTGATAGCGGAAATAAATGATTGTCGGGCATCTGAATTAATCAAAGATAAAGAAGGGAACTATTATATCAGTAGCGCCGGATGGTTCGATGGAACATACGGGTTAAAAATAGCTCCGTTTATTTGGAAAGATGGGTTAGATAATGAAACAAACAGTTTAAATCCTTAACATATATATTATGAAAAAACTATTTTTAGTCATATCGGTTTTTATTGGACTATTGTTGACGAATATTGATTGTCAGGCTCAAAAAGTTGGAGGAGAACTTGGGAATCTAGCTGCAATTAAAAAAGGGTTTCGTAATCGTAGGATAAGTAGCACTGATAAAAATGGTAATAATGGTGATTGGATAGATTCAATAAAGCCTGGTGAGAAATGGAGTGTGGCAATTTCAGGTACAGGCATTATTAATCATATTTGGTTTACTATTTCTCCAATGAATATCATGAGAAATAATCTTATATTTAGAATTTATTGGGATGGTAAATCATATCCTTCTGTAGAAGCGCCTCTAGCAGCCTTTTTCGGTAATGGTTGGGATGAATATTATGAGTTTGCTTCTCTTCCATTGGCTGTAGGTCCTCAAGGAGGAACGGGGCTTGTTTCTTATTTCCAGATGCCTTTTGCCAATGGTGCTCGTTTGGAAATAGAGAATCAAAGTGATGAAACAATTTCTCGCCTTTATTTTTATATAGATTATGTGGAAATGAAAAAACTGCCGAATGATTTAGGGCGTTTTCATGCATGGTATAACCATGAATTAACAGATGCATTACCAGAAGGTGAAACTGAATGGGGGTTGGTGGGACCACAAACTAATAATGTAGATGGTGCTGGTAACTATTTGTTTGCAGATATTAAAGGTGAAGGACAGTTTGTTGGAATTAACTATTATGTTCATTCTCCTTCACCCATGTGGTATGGTGAAGGTGATGACATGATATTTATAGATGGTGAAGAAAAAGCATCATTATTAGGAACAGGGACAGAAGACTTTTTTAATACTTCATGGTGCCCTAAAACTATCTTTGCTCATCCTTATTACGGTTATGCAAGAGTAAATAATGATAATGGTTGGTTGGGAAGAACCCATGTATATCGTTTCTTTATCTCCGATCCCATATATTTTGAAAAATCACTGAAGGGAACTATTGAGCATGGGCATAATAACAATCTAACCTTGGATATAAGTAGTGTTGCTTATTGGTATCAGTCTGAAGCTGGTATTCTTCCTCCTGCCCCACCTAAAGCTGACAGAACTCCTAAGGAATTTATTCGGGATCAGGATATGCACCGTTGGAGACATGAATGGAGAAAGAATTCAGGAAATGGATCAAAATTGTGGGGAAATGAGGTGAATGAAAAGCCTAATACATAACAAAGGACTATTAAAAGATATGAAATATCTGACAAACTCAATAATTCTGCTGGTCACTATAATTATAGTGACCGGTTGTACTGGGCAAAAAAACATAAGATTTGTTTTAATGCCGGATATACAGACTTATACGCGACTTTATCCTGAGATCTTAGAATGCCAAACTAGATGGATTAAAGAGCATGCAGATAGTATTACATTTGTCTTGCAACAAGGAGATATGACTGAAAATAATATTGATGAACAGTGGAAAGTTGCAGCATCTGGAATGAACATATTGGACAATCAAGTACCATATGCCTTTGTAATGGGCAATCATGATTTAGGAAACAATTCTGATAAAAGAGATTCTAAATTGTTTAATGAATACTTTCCGTATATAAAACATAGCCAGATGAGGCATTTTGGTGGAGCATTCGAGGAAGGGAAAATGGATAATGTATGGTATTCATTTAAAGCAGGTGGATTAGAATGGTTAGTTCTTTGTTTGGAATTTGGTCCTCGTAACATGGTTTTAGATTGGGCGGGAAAGATTATAGACTCTCACCCTACTTATAAAGTAATTATAAATACCCATGCTTATATGTATTCAGATGATACTCGTATGGGAACTAATGATTATTGGCTACCCCAAGAATATGGAATTGGGAAAGATACGGGAGAAAATACAGTGAACAATGGAGAGCAGATATGGGATAAGCTAATAAAAAAGTATCCTAATATTTTATTCGTATTTAGTGGTCATGTTTTAAATGATGGAACTGGTACCTTAGTTAGCACTGGAATACATGGTAATAAGGTATATCAAATGTTAGCTAATTATCAAGATGGTGTGGAAGGAGCTATTAGGGGGAAAAATGGTTTTTTACGTATTATAGATATTAATGTAAAGGAAAAACAGATAGATGTGAAAACATATTCTCCTTATTTACGTGAGTATAAATTGGATAAAGAGCATCAGTTTTCTTTTGAAGATGTATCCTTCAACTAAAAACATATATCATTAATTAAATATATTATGAAAAGAATCAAATTACTTGCTATCTTGTTGTTATTTGGTATCCAAGTTTTTTCTCAAATTGATTTTTATAAATGGGAATTGCAGAATCTCTCAGATATTTCTCGATTGCCTGAATATCGTACAGGCAACATATATCAATTATCCAGTTATGATCGTACTGGTGGCAATGATGATGGGTTTTCTGGCAGGTACTCTTACATTCGTAAAGAAGGGAATGATTTAGTGGTGGCTGATATCAAAGGGGCAGGGGTTATTAACCGGATATGGACTCCTACTCCTACTAAAGATACTATTCAGTTTTATTTTGATGGAGAACAACAACCGAGGATAAATATTCCTTTTATAGATCTTTTTTCCGGAAATGTTTATCCTTTTATTGCCCCATTATGTGGAAATGAAATAGGAGGATATTATTGTTATATGCCTATACCCTATGCAAAATCAATTAAAATTGTATATAAAGGGAATGATTTGAAGTTTCACCAAATACAATACAGAGAATTGTCTGGTAAAGAAAAGGTCAAAAGCTTTTCATGGAGCTATTTTGATAATACGTTGCTATTACCTGAAATAGATAAAATTTGGAATTGTCTCCCTCTTTCTGTATATGGTGATAAAGTAAGCATACAGCAAATAAATGTAACGATTAAAGAAGGAGAGGATGGGGAAATCTTTGAACTTCAAAATGGTGGTAGGATAGTAGGAATAGAATTAGATGGTGGATATGATTTGCAAAGAAAAAGTGAAAAACTGCTATTGAAAGCCAATTGGGATGATGAAGTAAGGGCTGCAATAGATGTACCTTTCAATAGCTTTTTTGGATATGTGTCAGGAAAGCCATCCATGAGTTCTATTTTACTTGGATCAACTTTATCTATGTGTTATTCTTATTTACCGATGCCATTTGATAACAAGGCGAAGTTGTCTGTAGAATATAAAGATAATGGTACCGGAGGGGAAATTACGATTTCAGGGAGAGTTTATTTTATAGAAGAAAAGCGTGATAGGAAAAGGGAAGGGAAACTGTATGCTCAGGCGCGTAGGGAATATTTGCCTCCGGTAGGTTCTCCCTTTACAATTGCCAATGTGCTTGGAAAAGGTCATTACATAGGTACAATTCTTATTGCTCAAGGGTTGAATGAAGGAATGACTGAATACTGGGAAAGTGATGATTGTTCTCTGATTGATGGAGAAATGCGCATACATGGAACAGGCTCTGAGGATTATTTTAATGGTGGCTGGTACGCTGTGATGGATCGTTGGGACAGAGGAGTAAGTTTGCCTATACATGGGGCTTTATTATATGATTTGAAAACGGCACGTACGGGTGGATATCGTTTTTATTTATCAGATAAGGTTAATTTCGATTCATCCTATGTGTTAACTATCGAACATGGTCCTGAGGGTAATAAATTGAATGTGGATTATACTTCTGTTGGGTTGTTCTATTCAGATAGCCCACAGTTTGAGAACAAGCATCTATTTGATGTTACTGACGAAGTGCAACGTAGAGATATTCTTTTGGCTCAAGATATGACTATGCGGCTTTATTGGTTCACTCAGGCTTCATTTGATGGAAGTTCAATGATTATTTCATCAAAACGAGAAGAACATTGGACTACCAATATTGATTTTGAGGCTGTACCTATGGTACAATTCGATCTTACAGGAATGGATAATGGTAAATATAAAGTATATGTTGTTCATACAGGTTTAGAAGAAAATAAGCCCTTCTCTATATGGCAACGGACAAATCAGGTTTCAGAATGGATTGTAAGCAATAAGGACCTTCAGTCGACTTCTTTTGCTGGAGAAATTGAAATATCCGAACAGGTTAAAACTCTGACCGTACGAAAAAAGAAGATGGATAATACTACAGTGAAAATTGATTATCTTATTTTTGAAAAAGAGAAAGACTAATAATGAAGATGATACGATTATATTTGGAATTTATTTTGTTGCTCGTAATATTTTGTTCGTGTAATTCTACTTCTTCTGATGTAGAAAGGAAATATTTGCATTTAAGTAAGGCTGATTTAGAGAATAAGATTAAGGGTGGCTGGGCAGGTCAAACAATTGGAGTAACTTTTGGAGGAGTAACTGAATTCAAATTCAATGGCACTTTTATTCAAGATTATCAGCCGTTGCCTTGGAATGATAATCAAATAAAGAATACAATGCTTTCATGGCCTGACTTATATGATGATCTTTATATGGATCTTACATTTGTGGAAGTATTTGAGCGTCTAGGTTTTGATGCACCAGTTGACTCATTTGCTTATGCTTTCGCTAATGCTGACTATATGTTATGGCATGCTAACCAAGCGGCTCGTTATAATATACTAAATGGAGTACTTCCTCCTAAATCTGGATATTGGAAGAATAATCCCCATGCCGATGATATTGACTATCAAATCGAAGCGGATTTTGCGGGGTTAATGTCTCCTGCAATGCCTAATGTAGCTTCTGATATTAGTGACAAAATAGGACATATAATGTGTTATGGTGATGGTTGGTATGGTGGTGTATATGTAGGGGCAATGTATAGTTTGGCTTTTGTTTATGATAATATTTATGAGATTGTAACGGAAGCTTTGAAAACTATACCTCAGCAAAGTACTTTTTACCAGTGTATAGCTGATGTTATAAGATGGCATAAAGAATATCCGGAAGATTGGCATCAGACTTGGTTTGAGATACAAAAGAAGTGGTCGGAAGATAAGGCTTGTCCGGAAGGTGTATTTGTACCTTTCAATATTGATGCAAAATTAAATGCTGCTTATGTGGTTATGGGCTTATTATATGGTAATGGAGATTTCACTCGAACGCTTGAAATAAGTACCCGGGCAGGGCAAGATTCAGATTGTAATCCATCGACGGCCGGCGGAGTATTGGCAACAATGATAGGATATGATAAAATTCCTACATATTGGAAGAGTAGCCTTTCTCAGGCGGAACAATTAAACTTTAAATATACGAATATGTCTTTAGAAAAGACTTATGAAATTAGTTTTAAACATGCTTTGTTGATGATTGAACGTAATGGTGGAATTATAAAGGAAGATAGTGTTGAAATCTTACTCCAAAATCTTAAGGAAGTACGCTTTGAACAAAGTTACCCCAATCTGATTCCTAAAAAGAAAGAATCATTCTGGAGGCTTGTTGATAAAGAAGTTTCTTTTGAATTTGAAGGTACTGGGTTTGCTTGGCGTGGTGAAGCTACGAAAAAAAACAAAGATTTAAATGACTATGTCTTTAATGTAACATTTTGTATAAATGATAAAGAAGTAGAGCGCTGTGTTCTTCCTACTTCCTATAAGCTTCGTAAGCATGATTTTTTTTGGAAGTATGACTTGCCATATGGAAAATATAAGGTAAAAATGATAATCGATAATCCTCGCCCGGATTATGAAATATATTCGTGGGACTACACGATTTTTTAGAAAGAATGTTTAATAATAAATTAAGATAGAGTATGAAAAAGTTTTGTTTTAGTTTACTGCTAGTGTTTCCAATATTAGTTTTCGGACAATTAAGAAATGCTGATGTTTATAAGTTACCTGAAATGGGGAAAGAAAATATTCGTGAAAATATTAATATTCCAGGCTTCGATGGATATGAAGTGTTGAAATGTGACTTTCACATTCATACGGTTTTTTCTGATGGGAGAGTATGGCCGGACATGCGAGTCAATGAGGCGTGGCAACAAGGGTTGGATGCTATAGCTATTACAGACCATATTGAATATCGTCCTTTTAAAGATATGGTTATAGGTGATTTGAATGAAAGTTATAAAATAGCTAAGGCTCATGCTGATTATTTGGGGTTCATTGTTATCAAAGGTGCAGAGGTTACACGAGAAAAACCCATAGGACATCTTAATGCTTTATTCATAAATGATGCTAATAAACTTGATCAAGAAGATCCTGTGGATGCTTTGCGTGAAGCTAAAAAGCAAGGGGCATTCATTATGTGGAATCATCCGGGATGGCCCGATGATAAGAGTACTTTATATTCAATTCATGAACAACTTTTGAAAGATAAAGTTATAGATGGAGTTGAATGCTTCAATTTTCTAGAGTATTATCCCATTGCATTTGATTATGCTAATAAATATAATTTGGCTTATATGGGTAATTCTGATATTCATAATTTAGTTACTGAAACTTATGGTGGAGAAAAATTAGCACGTCCCATAACATTGGTTTTTTCTTCTGAACGATCTGAAGAAGGAGTAAAGGAAGCTTTGTTTGCTAGACGTACAGCTATATTATTCAATGGCGTGTTAGCGGGGAAAGAGGATATTCTTAGAAGACTTTTCTTAGCATCTGTACATCTCAGGATGATAGAAAACAATAGTGGCTATACGGAACTATGTAATACTTCCGATTTGAATTATATCCTTTTGATAAATAATTTCCAATATAATTTGCCTGCCAACAAAACTATACGTTTGCAGTTGCCGAAAGAAGGAAAAATAATAGTTGGAAATTGCTATACGGGCAAGGACTCCAAATTGGAGATTAGTTTACCTTTAAAATAAGAGTTGATAGGAAACTGATTCATTATGAAATAGTATGGGAAAAAATTGCCCCAATAGGTGACAGTAATAAATTTGTTTATCGGAGTTGGTCGTTC
>OLZE01000477.1_pt1 | contig 27047 bp, 9 predicted proteins | sample 1674091 | NCBI WGS metagenome assembly OLZE01 (sample SAMEA103958143, study PRJEB25191) | human gut metagenome | biome: human-associated habitat [ENVO:00009003]; feature: intestine environment [ENVO:2100002]; material: feces | place: Germany | collected 2013/2015
AATTCAGCAAACAACTGAACCTTTCCGAACCGGAAGAAATCTTCATTGCCGCTGAAGGAAAGTATAACGTTAAGCTGGATGGAAAACTCCAATTCGGTATGCCGGAAACCTTATTGCTTCCGGCCGGGACACATAATTTGAATATTAAAGTCTGGAATCAGTCGACTCCCCCTGCCATCTACGTAAAAGGTAAGACTGTAAACTCCGATGCTACCTGGCGTGTGACTTATGAAGACAAGGAATGGATTGACGAAAGCGGCAAAGCCAGTGACACCTCAGCCACCATCTATATGGATGCCGGCTGCTGGAACTTTGACGGAGCCACACAACTCCCTTCCCAATTCCGATTGATGCGGACACTCCATCAGCCCACCTCCCGTGCTACACAACCCGAAGGAGGCATCCTCTATGATTTCGGAAAAGAAACATTCGGTTACCTCACTCTGAAGAATCTCTCCGGTAAAGGCATCATCGACATCTATTACGGTGAAAGTCCGGAAGAGGCGAAAGACAAGGCATACTGCGAAACATTGGATAAACTGCAACTGGAAGCAGGACAAGTCACTGATCTTGCCATCCGCCAAACATCCCCGCTGTCCGGTATCGAAAACGAATATACTCTGGAAAACAGTAAGGCTTTCCGCTACGTCTATATCACTCATGAACCGGGGGTACAGATAGGTGAGGTATCTATGCAGTACGAATACCTTCCCGAAGAATATCGTGGAACTTTCCGTTGCAATGATGAAGAACTGAACCGTATTTGGGAAGTGGGTGCCTACACTATGCACCTCACTACCCGTGAGTTTTTTATCGACGGCATCAAGCGTGACCGTTGGGTGTGGAGCGGAGACGCCATTCAGAGTTATCTGATGAACTACTATCTCTTTTTTGACAGTGAGTCGGTGAAGCGTACTATTTGGTTGCTTCGGGGTAAAGATCCTGTGACCAGTCATAGCAATACGATTATGGATTATACATTCTATTGGTTTCTCAGCGTCTACGATTATTACCTGTATAGTGGTGACCGGCAGTTTGTCAATCAACTCTATCCACGTATGCAGACTATGATGGATTATGTGTTGGGACGCACCAATAAGAACGGTATGGTTGAAGGTATGTCCGGTGATTGGGTATTTGTAGACTGGGCCGACGGTTATCTGGATAAAAAGGGAGAACTCTCTTTTGAGCAGGTTCTGTTCTGCCGGAGTCTTGAGACAATGGCGCTCTGTGCAGGGTTGGTGGGAGACCGGACCAACCAACAGAAATATGAGAAACTGGCTGCTACCTTGAAAGCTAAACTGGAAACGACATTCTGGAATGCCTCAAAACAGGCCCTTGTACATAACAGCATCAATGGTGTTCAGAGCGATGCCGTCACCCGTTATGCCAATATGTTTTCCGTTTTCTTCAACTATCTGACTCCGGAGAAACAGCAGGCCATCAAACATTCCGTTCTTTTGAATGACAGCATCCTGAAGATCACGACTCCCTATATGCGCTTTTATGAGTTAGAAGCCCTTTGTGCGCTTGGTGAACAAGAAACAGTGATGCAGGAAATGAAAGCGTACTGGGGAGGAATGTTGAAAGAAGGTGCCACTTCCTTTTGGGAAAAATATAATCCGGAGGAAAGCGGTACGCAGCATCTCTCCATGTATGGTCGTCCTTATGGGAAGAGTCTGTGTCATGCTTGGGGAGCAAGTCCTATTTATCTGCTCGGCAAATATTACCTGGGAGTGAAACCTGTGAAAGAAGGCTATAAGGAATTCTCTATAACTCCGGTATTGGGAGGTCTGAAATGGATGGAAGGCAGTGTACCTACACCGAACGGAAATATACATATCCATATGGACCGGAAAATGATTAAGGTACGCGCAACAGAAGGCAAAGGGTATCTGACGATAAAAAGCCGCCGGCAGCCAAAGGCTAATATTGGAACTGTGGAAAAGATTGATGAGAATACCTGGCGCCTCTGGATAGATACTCCGGAAGAGAGAATTGTTAGCGGATTGAAGTACTGAAAGGCAGAATATGAGTACAAACGGATACTTACTGCGTCTTTTTACTATAAACTCAGGTTTGGCAAGTGTAGTGAGTAAAATTATCATTTGTAAGCTTCTCTCAAAGTTTACCACACTTCAATATAAAGTAAAACCATCCTCTCCTCTTCTTTCGTAGAAAGAGAGAGAGTTATCATAAATAGAAATATGAGAAATATCAGATTATTCATGTTTGCGGCATGTACACTCCTTTTTGCAGCGTGCGGCAAGCAAACCGTGAAGATTATAACTCCGCCGGATGCGTCGAATCGTATTCTGTTTGGTGCGGAACAGTTACAAACCACTCTGGATAAAGCGGGCTATCAGGTTGTGATGCAACAGGGAGATACTATATTCTCCAACCCGGATGTCCGAACCATCCTGCTGACAGAAACCAATGATACGACTTTAAAGAAAGAAGGCTTTCAGATTACAACAGTCGGTAATCTGACGAAAGTATCCGGCAGGGATGGCAGCGGTGTCATCTATGGATGCCGTGAACTGATAGACCGTGTGAGTAGTTCAAAAGGCAAACTGAACCTTCCCGAGAAGCTGACAGATGGACCGGAAATGGTATTGCGTGGCGCCTGCGTAGGATTGCAGAAGATGACTTATCTGCCGGGTCACGGCGTATATGAATATCCTTATACACCAGAGAGTTTTCCCTGGTTCTATGATAAAGAACAATGGATTAAATATCTGGATATGCTGGTTGCTAATCGTATGAACTCACTTTATCTCTGGAACGGGCATCCGTTTGCTTCGTTAGTGAAGCTGAAAGACTACCCGTTTGCATTGGAAGTGGACGAAGAGACCTTCAAAAAGAACGAAGAAATGTTTTCTTTCCTTACGGAAGAAGCGGATAAACGTGGTATCTTTGTGATACAAATGTTCTACAATATCATTCTTTCAAAGCTGTTTGCCGAACATTACGGTCTGAGAACACAGGATCGTAACCGTCCTATTACTCCTTTAATTGCGGATTATACTCGTAAGAGCATTGCCGCTTTTATTGAGAAATATCCTAATGTAGGATTGCTTGTTTGCTTGGGTGAAGCCATGTGTACAGTGGAGGATGATGTGGAATGGTTCACAAAGACAATTATCCCCGGAGTAAAGGATGGATTACAGGCACTTGGACGTACAGATGAACCGCCTCTCTTGTTGCGTGCACACGATACAGACTGTAAATTAGTGATGGATGCCGCCCTGCCACTCTATAAGAATCTTTATACCATGCATAAGTATAACGGTGAATCACTGACCACATACGAACCTCGCGGACCATGGGCAAAGATACATACGGATTTGAGTTCACTCGGTTCTATCCATATCAGTAATGTTCATATTCTGGCGAATCTGGAACCTTTCCGTTGGGGGTCTCCCGATTTTGTGCAGAAGGCTGTAAAGGCCATGCACGATGTTCATGGCGCAAATGCCCTGCATCTTTACCCACAGGCTTCTTATTGGGATTGGCCATACACTGCCGACAAATTACCGGATGGCAAGCGGGAATTTCAGCTTGACCGTGACTGGATATGGTATCAGACCTGGGGACGATATGCATGGAACTGTCGTCGTAATCGTTCACAGGAAATTGATTACTGGAATCATCAGTTAGGTAAATTCTATGGTACATCTGATGAAAATGCCGGACTGATTCGTGAGGCGTATGAAGAAAGTGGCGAAATAGCACCGAAGCTGCTGCGTCGTTTCGGCATCACAGAAGGAAATCGCCAGACATTGTTGCTGGGTATGTTTATGAGTCAGTTTGTCAATCCATACAAATACACCATCTATCCGGGGTTCTATGAAAGTTGCGGACCGGAAGGTGAGAAACTGATAGAATATGTAGAAAAGGAATGGAAAAAGCAACCTCATGCAGGTGAGTTGCCTTTGGATATCATTGCCCAGGCTATAGAGCATGGAGATAAAGCGGTAGCCGCCATTGATAAGGCAGCAAATTCCGTATCTGACAATAAAGATGAGTTCGCACGTTTGCAGAATGACATGCATTGTTATCGCGAGTTTGCATATGCGTTTAATCTGAAAGTGAGAGCTGCCAAACTGGTATTGGATTATCAGTGGGGAAAAGATCTAAAGAATCTGGAAAATGCCATTCCTCTGATGGAGCAGAGTCTGGAACATTATCGTAAATTAGTGAAACTTACAGATGAACATTATCTGTATGCCAATAGTATGCAGACAGCACAACGCCGTATTCCTATAGGTGGAGATGGCGGCAACAATAAGACTTGGAAAGAATTGCTGGTACATTACGAAAAGGAACTGGAGAATTTTAAAGCGAACCTTGTTCTGCTGGAGGAAAAACAAAATGGAAAAGCAACTGCTGAATCGGTAGATATTCCGGCCTGGGCTTCCGCCAGTGTGAAAATTCTATCCGGTTATCCGACCGTTAAATTAAGTGAGGGCGCTTCCCTGTTTACTAATCTTCCGGGAAAGATAGAAGCCATGGCTCCTGAACTGGAAGGATTGAAAGCATTTCGTTTCAATGCCAATGAGCAGCGTGAAAAGGGAACAAGTATTACTTTTGAAACGGATGCGCCGGTAAAACTTCTGGTCGCCTATTTCAAGGATGACCAAAAGAAGTATGCCAAAGCACCGAAACTTGAGATTGATGCTTCGGCTAATGATTACGGTCAGGCCGAGCCGATATTGACGAATGCTGTTCGTATCAGTGGAATGCCACTGGCCAATGTACATGCATATAGTTTTCAGGCAGGCAAGCATACGCTGATGTTGCCGAAAGGATATCTCCAGGTTCTGGGATTTACGGATGCGGATATGAAGGCCCGTAATGCAGGATTGGCCGGAGACGAAGAAACAATGGATTGGTTGTTTTATTAATACTGAATCATGAGAAAACTATCACTGACATTCTTTTGCATGATATCTGCCCTGTCTGCTTTTGCTCAGCGTGATGTTGCGCAGGAGCGGATGGAGCAGATTTTCGAAGAAGCAAAAACACCCTATAAATATGGACTGGTGGTTGCCCCGGAGGATAATCACCATAAAATAGATTGCCCTACGGTCTTCCGTCAGGGAGACAAATGGCTGATGACCTATGTTGTTTATAACGGTAAGGGAGGGACAGACGGCCGTGGTTATGAAACCTGGCTGGCAGAAAGTGATAATTTGCTTGAGTGGCGCACATTGGGGCGGGTTCTTTCGTACCGGGATGGTGAATGGGATTGCAATCAAAGAGGTGGATTTCCTGCTCTACCGGATATAGAGTGGGGAGGAAGCTATGAACTTCAGACTTATAAGGACCGTCATTGGATGACTTACATCGGTGGAGAAGGAACAGGGTACGAGGCTGTGAAGGCACCGCTTTTTGTCGGTTTGGCATGGACGAAAGGAGATTTGTCTACTGCGCACGAGTGGGAGTCTCTGAATAAGCCCATTCTGAGTATCCATGACAAGGATGCCCAATGGTGGGAAAAGCTGACTCAATATAAAAGTACCGTCTATTGGGATAAGGATAAGACGTTGGGTGCCCCCTTTGTTATGTTCTATAATGCGGGAGGCCGCCATCCGGAAACAGGTCTGAAAGGGGAACGTGTAGGGATAGCCCTTTCTAAAGATATGAAAACATGGAAACGTTATCCCGGAAATCCTGTTTTTGCACACGAAGCTGATGGAACCATCACGGGAGATGCCCATATACAGAAAATGGGAGATGTGTATGTAATGTTCTATTTTTCAGCTTTTGAACCGTCACGGAGATACAAGGCTTTCAATACTTTTGCTGCCAGCTATGATTTGGTGCACTGGACCGACTGGACTGGAGAAGACCTTATTATTCCCTCTAAAAACTATGATGAACTGTTTGCCCATAAAAGTTATGTGGTAAAGCATGATGGAGTTGTTTATCACTTCTATTGTGCGGTTAATAATGCGGAGCAGCGGGGGATTGCGGTTGCTACCAGTAAACCGATGGGACGTTCTGCCGTCCGTTTCCCAAAAACGGAGACGAAGAATCGTCGTATACTGACCGAATTGAATGAAGATTGGAAAACATGGCTGATTGATCATTCACAACCGGTGAATACTAATTCATTACAGCGTGATAATGCAATCAATTGTCAACTGCCTCACAACTGGGATGATTACTATGGTTATCGTCAGCTCACTCATGGCAATCTGCATGGCACTGCTATGTATGTGAAAGATTTTACTTTGGATAATTACCAATCCCGGAAGCGCTATTTTCTTCGTTTCGAAGGAGTAGGCACTTATGCCACAATTCAATTGAATGGTCAGGATTTTGGGCGGCATCCCGTAGGACGCACAACATTGACCTTGGATGTGACCGATGCATTGAGGCAAGGTAGCAATCATCTGGAGGTAAAAGCTGAGCACCCGGAAATGATTGCCGATATGCCTTGGGTGTGTGGCGGCTGTTCTTCGGAATGGGGATTCAGTGAAGGTTCGCAACCTTTAGGAATCTTCCGGCCTGTGGTGTTGGAAGGTACAGATGAAATCCGTATCGAACCTTTCGGAGTACATATCTGGAATGATGAGAAAGCAGCTAATGTATTTGTCGATACGGAGGTTAAGAACTATGGTAAGACTACGGAAACGATTGAAGTGGTTAATAAATTGAGCAATGCGGATGGAAAGCAAGTGTTCCGTCTGGCCAGGAAAGTGACATTGGCACCGGGAGAGATGAAGGTGGTTCGCCAGCACTCTCCTGTAGAGAATCCGGTGTTGTGGAGTACAGATAATCCTTATCTGTATAAACTGGCAAGCATGATTAAGCGGGATACGAAGACTACGGATGAGGTATCGACTCCTTTCGGTATCCGTACCATCAGCTGGCCGGTGAAACGGAATGACGGAGACGGACGTTTCTATTTGAATGGAAAGCCTGTCTTTATCAATGGAGTTTGCGAGTACGAACATCAGTTCGGACAAAGTCACGCGTTCAGCAGGGAGCAGGTAGCTGCAAGGGTAAAGCAGATATGTGCGGCAGGCTTTAACGGTTTCCGTGACGCCCATCAGCCCCATCATCTTGATTATCAGAAATACTGGGATGAAAAAGGTATTTTGTTCTGGACGCAATTCTCCGCACATGTATGGTATGACACACCGGAATTCCGGGAGAATTTTAAGAAGCTGCTTCGCCAGTGGGTGAAAGAGCGTCGCAATTCCCCCTCAGTCGTTATATGGGGATTGCAGAATGAAAGTACATTGCCCCGTGAATTTGCACAGGAATGTAGTGAGATTATCCGGGAGATGGATCCGACGGCGCGTACGATGCGTGTCATCACTACCTGTAATGGTGGGGAAGGAACCGACTGGAATGTAATCCAGAATTGGAGTGGTACGTACGGGGGAGATGTCACCAAATATGGAAAAGAACTCTCCCGGAAGAATCAACTGTTGAACGGAGAATATGGTGCATGGAGAAGCATCGGATTGCATACGGAATCCGGAGAGTTTGAGGTGAACGGAACGTGGAGTGAAGATCGTATGTGCCGGCTGATGGAAACTAAGATCCGTTTGGCGGAGCAGGCAAGAGATAGTGTTTGCGGACAATTCCAATGGATATATAGCAGTCATGACAATCCCGGACGCCGCCAGCCGGATGAAGCTTACCGGAAAATAGATAAGGTAGGACCATTCAATTATAAAGGATTGGTGACTCCGTGGGAAGAGCCGCTGGATGTATATTATATGTATCGTGCCAACTATGTTCCGGCAGCCAAAGATCCTATGGTTTATCTCATATCACATACCTGGACGGATCGTTTTAAGGAGGGGCGTCGCCGGGCTACTATCGAGGCTTATAGTAATTGCGATTCTGTATTGCTCTATAACGATATGTCTGATGGGAAAGTCACTTTCCTCGGACGGAAGGAGAATAATGGAGTAGGAACTCATTTCGTGTGGGAGAACCGGGATATCCGCTACAATGTACTTCGCGCGGTAGGTTATTACAAAGGAAAACCTGTTGCGGAAGATATAATCATTCTGGGAGGATTAGAGCGGGCGCCTCACTTTGATACGCTTTATCAGGAAGCAAAGCCTGTACTGAAGGGAGAGGAGGGATATAATTACCTGTATCGCATCAATTGCGGTGGGGATGAATATACGGATAGCTTCGGGCAACTCTGGTCACAGGATAATCTGGGGTATTCCCGTTCATGGGCTGCAAATTTTGAAGGTCTGAATCCTTATCTTGCCAGTCAACGTACCACCAATGATCCGATTCATGGCACTCGTGACTGGACGTTATTCCAACATTTCCGCTTCGGACGTCACCAACTGGAATATCGTTTCCCTGTGGCAGACGGAACATATCGTATTGAACTGTATTTCACAGAGCCTTGGCATGGCACGGGCGGAAGCGCTTCTGCCGACTGTGAAGGACTGCGCATATTCGATGTTGCCGTGAATGATTCTGTTGTATTAGATGACTTGGATATTTGGGCTGAAAGCGGTCACGATGGAGTTTGTAAGAAAGTGGTATATGCCATAGTGAAAGGTGGGATGTTGAAAATTCATTTCCCGGAAGTGAAAGCAGGACAAGCCTTGATTTCAGGCATTGCTATCGCCAGCACAGATCAGGAACTGAAACCGACGGTATTCCCTGCGTCCGGCTGGAGTTGGGAAAAGGCGGATAAAGAAGTGATGGAAAAGACTCCGAAAGAGTTACTTCCGGAAGACAAAAATGCTCGTGTCAGTATATCATACGAAGCAGAAACGGCTGTACTGAAAGGCAAATTCCAAAAGAAAGAACATCGCAAACAGATGGGAGTGTTTTTTGGTAAAGGAAAAGGCAACAGCATTGAATGGAATGTTTCTACCGGGTTGGCGCAAGTGTACGCCCTTCGCTTTAAATATATGAACACTACCGGAAAGCCAATACCTGTCTTAATGAAATTCATTGATTCAAAAGGAGTAGTATTGAAAGAGGACGTATTGAACTTCCCGGAAACACCGGATAAATGGAAGATGATGAGCACCACTACCGGAACCTTTATCAATGCCGGACATTACAAAGTATTACTTTCGGCAGAAAATATGGACGGAATTGCTTTTGACGCATTGGATATTCAATAAATAAAAAACGGGACACTTGGAAGTATACATAGCTTTTCAGTGTCCCGTTTTTATTTCTTTCTTTATTTGGTAAGTTTTACTCCATTTATTTGCCAATCGTTTTTGGCTGTTCCTTCTGTGAAATTGAATGATTTAGTTTTGAGAGGTAATGGTTTGAAAGTTAGGGAAAATTCGGCTTCTCCGCTTTCAGGCAGAAAGAAATGCTTACCGGGGGTAATGCCGTCAGCTTTTTGTAATGTGTATGATGCACCTTGCTCGTCTACTAGTTTGGCATTTACACTTACTTGTATCCAGTATTTGGGTATGTAATATGCATAAAAATGAACGATAGTGGCTGTGTCAGTCAATTCTACCTGCTTCACTTCAAGAATATCAGTATTGGTTGATTCAAAACTCGGATGATTAACGACTTTTCTATTGGTGTCCCCGGTGATACTCATTTCACGCTTTGGTGCATCCAAATATCTACGCATCTTTAATTTCAAGCTGCCTTTACCATAGCCCGACCACATTTTCACGATTTTGCCTTCGGGAGAGATAAGAACATAATTCGGAATACCGTTGACGTCATACACAGCATATAGTCCTGCAGTCTGTTTCAAGTCGCTTAAGTTTTGCCAAGTCATTTCATGTTGTGCAGAAGCAGCTTTCCATCTAGTTTGCGTATCTGAACTCAAACTGATGATGGTGAGTCGGTCTTTATATTGCTCTTGAATCTCTTTCATTTCGGGCAAAGCCATGATGCAGGGACCACAACCGCTGCTCCAGAAATCAAGTAACATATATTTTCCTTTGAAATCAGCCAAATGATGCACCTTTCCATCTAAATCAAAAAGATCGGCATCTGCCATGTCATCTCCTTCTTTCACCGTTTTAGGAGGAAAGAGATTAACCCTGATTTCTTGTCCTTCAATGGAAGCTTTCTGTTCTTCGTTTAATCTGTCATACAAAGCCAGTATTTTTTCCTTATTGGTAAACTTTGGATTGTACTTCAATGACATACTCAAACGGAGCAATTTTTCCATCCAGACATTAGAAATAGGGAGTTCCTTCATCAACTTTAATTCCCGTTGATAAAGATTTTCTTCATAGAGTGTTACTCCTTTTATTGTTCTTTAATATTTCTGTAAAAGAAAGGGGTACAAAATACCCTTTCGTCCGTCTACTTGATATGAAGAAAAAAGAACGAATGAAAATATATACTTTACTGCTTGGCGCATTGTTTGTAAGTCCTACACAGGCACAAACAATGCATGATTGGGAGAATCATCATGTTCTCCAGATCAATCGTGAACCGGCAAGAGCCGCTTTTACCCCTTTCTCTGTACAGAAAGGAGACGGTTCAATCTCTTTAGACGGAACCTGGAAATTCCGTTGGACTCCCGTTCCCAATGAAAGAGTCGTGAATTTCTATCAAACAAATTTTAATGATAAAGATTGGACGGATTTTCCTGTTCCCGCCAATTGGGAAGTGAACGGATATGGCACGCCTATCTATGTTTCAGCAGGCTATCCGTTTAAAATAGATCCTCCACGGGTGATGGGAGAACCGAAAACTGACTATACCACGTATAAAGAACGAAACCCGGTAGGGCAATATCGGCGTACCTTTGTCTTGCCGGCCGGATGGGAAGCGAATGGACAGACTTTTCTACGATTTGAGGGCGTAATGAGCGCCTTTTATGTTTGGATCAATGGCGAACGGGTAGGGTATAGCCAAGGCAGTATGGAACCGAGTGAATTTAATGTCACGAAGTATCTGAAATCCGGAGAAAATCAAATTTCACTGGAAGTCTACCGATATAGTGACGGTTCTTATCTGGAAGATCAGGATTTCTGGCGTTTTGGTGGTATTCATCGTAGTATTCATCTGATACATACGCCGGATATTCATGTCCGTGATTATGCAGTACGCACTCTTCCTGCATCTGCTGGTGATTATGAAGACTTTATTTTGCAGATTGATCCGCAATTCAGTGTATATCGAGGGATGACTGGAAAAGGGTATGTCTTACAGGGAGTATTAAAGGATGCTTCAGGCAAAGAAGTTGCCACATTGAAAGGCGATGTGGAAGATATGCTTGATTTGGAGCATAAAGCAAGCCGGATGAATGAATGGTATCCGCAGCGTGGCCCGCGTAAGATGGGACGTTTGTCAGCCATTATAAAATCGCCGGAAAGATGGACGGCAGAAACACCCTATCTTTATAAATTACACTTAACTCTCCAAAATGGAGAAGGAAAAGTCATAGAACAGATAGAACAGGCCGTGGGCTTCCGCTCTGTAGAAATCAAAAAAGGACAACTGTTAGTGAACGGTAATCCGGTTCGTTTTCGTGGAGTGAACCGCCACGAACATGATCCACGGACGGCACGTGTCATGAGCGAAGAACGGATGCTTCAGGATATTCTTTTAATGAAGCAGGCAAATATAAATGCTGTGCGCACCAGTCATTACCCGAATGTAAGCCGTTGGTACGAGCTATGCGACAGCTTGGGATTGTACGTGATGGACGAAGCGGATATAGAAGAACACGGATTGCGTGGAACACTCGCAAGTACCCCCGACTGGCATGCAGCATTTATGGACCGTGCGGTCCGTATGGCGGAACGTGATAAGAATTATCCATGTATTGTAATGTGGAGCATGGGAAACGAAAGCGGTTACGGACCGAACTTCGCTGCTATTTCGGCATGGCTGCATGATTTCGATCCCACTCGTCCTGTACACTATGAGGGGGCGCAGGGAGTGGACGGAAATCCTGACCCGAAGACGGTCGATGTTATCAGCCGCTTTTATACCCGGGTGAAACAGGAATACTTAAATCCCGGCATTGCAGAGGGAGAGGATAAGGAACGCGCTGAAAATGCACGTTGGGAGCGGTTGCTGGAGATTGCGGAGCGTACCAATGACGACCGTCCGGTAATGACGAGTGAATATGCACATTCCATGGGGAATGCATTAGGAAATTTCAAGGAATATTGGGATGAGATATATAGCAATCCCCGTATGCTGGGTGGTTTTATATGGGATTGGGTAGATCAGGGAATCTACAAGACATTACCCGATGGCCGTACCATGGTGGCTTACGGCGGTGACTTTGGCGATAAGCCGAATTTAAAAGCTTTCTGCTTTAATGGATTACTGATGAGTGACCGTGTAACTACGCCTAAATATTGGGAGGTAAAGAAGGTATATGCACCGGTTGAGTTGAGAGTTGAGAATGGAGAGTTGAGAGTAACCAACCGAAATCATCATATTGATTTATCACTTTATCGTTGTCTGTGGACATTATCAGTGGATGGTAAGGAGAAAGAACGGGGAGAAATAACATTGCCGGAAATAGCTCCAGGGGAAAGTGGCACAATCGGTTTGCCGGCTTTCCGTTCATTGAAACCTCTTTCCGATTGCCAACTGAAAGTAAGCATTGTTTTGAAATCGGATGCTCTTTGGGCAAAGGCAGGACATGAAGTGGCCTGGGAACAATTCTGCTTGCAGAAAGGAGATTTAGCTTCTGCCGATCTGATTAATAAAGGAGCGCTTCAGGTGAAAGAGGATGATAAATCTTTATTGATTAGCGGACGCAGTTTTTCTGTTCAGTGGGAAAAGAAAGTGAACGGAAGTATGACTTCCCTTATATATAAGGACAAAGAAATGCTGGCTCACTCCGATGATTTTCCGGTTCAGCCTGTCACTCAAGTTTTCCGTGCTCCGACAGATAATGACAAGAGCTTCGGAAACTGGTTGGCTAAAGACTGGAAATTGCATGGGATGGATCATCCGCAGATAAATCTGGAATCTTTCCACCATGAAAAACGTGCAGACGGGGCGGTCATTGTCCGGATTCAAACAAGTAATTTATATAAAGAAGGAAAAGTGGTGACGACTTCTGTCTATACGGTCTTTTCAGATGGAACGATTGATCTGAAAACAACTTTCTTGCCACAAGGAGTTCTTCCTGAAATTCCCCGTTTAGGAATCGCATTCTGTCTGGCGCCTGCTTATGATACATTTACCTGGTATGGCAGAGGACCACAGGATAACTATCCTGACCGCAAAACATCTGCTATGATAGGGCTTTGGAAAGGAAGCGTTGCAGACCAATACGTACATTATCCACGTCCGCAGGACAGTGGAAACAAAGAGGAAGTGCATTATCTTACCTTGACCGACAAACAGAATAAAGGCATTCGTGTTGACGCGGTAGAAAACGCATTTTCTGCATCTGCCCTGCATTACACCGTACAAGACATCTATGAAGAAACTCACGATTGCGATTTAAAACCACGTGCAGAAGTTATTCTTAGTATGGATGCTGCCGTACTTGGATTAGGAAACAGTAGTTGCGGACCGGGTGTATTGAAGAAATATGCCATAGAGAAAAAAGAACATACGTTGCATCTCCGTATCAGTAGTAAACAATAATAGCAATAAATAACTAACACAATAATAAAAGTAACAATGAAAAAAGTAACCACTTTATTATCAACCTTGGCGTTGGCAACTACCCTGGCTGCTCAAAACCTTCCACAAACGGAAAGGCAATATCTCTCCGGTCACGGATGCGACGATATGGTTGAATGGGACTTCTTTTGTACCGACGGACGCAATTCCGGCAAATGGACGAAAATCGGCGTACCTTCCTGCTGGGAATTGCAAGGCTTCGGCACTTATCAGTATGGGATCACTTTCTATGGAAAGCCATTTCCTGAAGGTGTTGCCGATGAAAAAGGTATGTATAAGTACGAATTTGAAGTTCCGGAAAAGTTTCGCGGCAAACAGGTCAATCTTGTATTCGAAGCTTCAATGACAGATACGGAAGTAAAAGTAAACGGACGCAAAGTTGGTTCCAAACATCAGGGAGCCTTCTATCGTTTTTCATACAACGTCACGGATTTCCTGAAATATGGCAAAAAGAATTTACTGGAAGTCACTGTTGCCAAAGAGAGTGAAAATGCCAGTGTGAACCTTGCCGAACGTCGTGCTGATTATTGGAATTTCGGCGGTATCTTCCGTCCGGTATTCCTGGAGGTGAAACCAGCCGTAAACCTGCGGCACATTGCCATTGACGCAAAGATGGATGGAACTTTCCGTGCCAACTGCTACACAAATATCTCTAATGACGGAATGAGCATCCGTACACAGATTTTAGATAAAAAAGGGAAAAAGATAACGGAAACCACCGTACCCGTAAAAGCAGGAGGCGACTGGACTTCCCTGCAACTGAATGTATCTAATCCCGCATTATGGACAGCGGAAACTCCGAATCTTTATAAAGCGCAATTCTCTCTATTGGATAAGACCGGTAAGGTTTTGCATAGTGAAACAGAAAATTTTGGTTTCCGCACAATTGAAGTACGCGAAAGCGACGGACTTTATATAAACGGAGTACGTATCAATGTACGTGGTGTCAATCGCCATAGTTTCCGTCCTGAAAGTGGCCGTACGTTGAGTAAAGAGAAGAATATCGAAGATGTTCTTTTGATGAAAGGCATGAACATGAATTCTGTCCGTTTGAGCCACTATCCGGCTGACCCGGAATTTTTGGAAGCCTGTGATTCTCTCGGACTTTATGTGATGGATGAATTGGGAGGCTGGCATGGCAAGTATGATACCCCCACCGGAGTACGTCTGATTGAAGGCATGATAGAACGTGACGTGAATCATCCGTCTATTATTTGGTGGAGTAATGGTAATGAAAAAGGATGGAATACCGAACTGGATGGAGAGTTTCATAAATACGATCCGCAGAAACGTCCGGTTATTCACCCGCAAGGTAACTTCTCCGGTTTTGAAACCATGCATTACCGCTCTTACGGAGAAAGCCAGAACTACATGCGCTTACCGGAAATCTTTATGCCTACGGAATTCTTGCATGGTTTGTATGATGGCGGCCATGGTGCGGGATTATATGATTATTGGGAAATGATGCGCAAGCATCCCCGTTGTATCGGTGGCTTCCTTTGGGTATTGGCAGACGAAGGTGTGAAGCGTGTGGATATGGACGGATTCATTGATAACCAAGGAAACTTTGGAGCAGACGGTATTGTAGGACCACATCACGAAAAGGAAGGTAGCTACTACACTATCAAGCAGTTATGGAGTCCGGTGCAAATCATGAATACTTCTATCAACAAGCAATTTGATGGCAAATTCTCCGTAGAAAACCGTTACGATTATCTGAATCTGAATACTTGCCGTTTCCTTTGGAAGCAAGTAAAATTCCCGCTGGCAACAGATGCGTCCAATGCTGCTATTCAAGTGTTGAAAGAGGGTGAAGTGCAAGGCAGTGACGTGGTTGCTCACTCGGCAGGCATTTTGGATATAAAAACAAATATCCTCCCCAATGCAGACGCCCTCTTCCTGACAGCAATCGACTCATACGGCCATGAACTTTGGCGCTGGACTTTCCCGGTCAACAAACTGAATCAGCAGACAGAACAGCTTTCTCCCTTGTCCAGTCGTCCTACTTATACAAAGACAGAAAATGAGCTTACTGTGAAAGCGAATAAGCGTACATTCATCTTCTCAAAGAAAGACGGACAACTGAAAGGAGTATCTGTAGATAATCGTAAGATTAACTTCGCCAATGGACCCCGTTTCATCGGAGCCCGTCGTGCAGACCGCTCATTGGATCAGTTCTATAACCATGATGATGAGAAAGCAAAAGAAAAAGACCGCACATACAGCGAATTCCCTGATGCTGCCGTATTTACGAAACTGGATGTGAAAGAAGACGGAGGTAATCTGGTTGTTACCGCCAATTATAAACTGGGCAACCTGGATAAGGCCCAATGGACAATTAACCCGAGTGGAGAACTGGCTTTGGATTATACCTACAATTTCTCCGGTGTCGTAGACTTGATGGGTATTCGTTTCGACTATCCTGAAGATCAGGTAATCAGCAAACGCTGGTTGGGTGCCGGACCTTACCGTGTATGGCAAAACCGTATTCACGGAACACAATACGATGTTTGGGAAAACGACTATAATGATCCTATTCCGGGTGAGACTTTCACATATCCCGAATTCAAAGGATACTTTGGTGATGTTTCCTGGATGAATATCCAAACGAAAGAAGGCACTATCAGCCTGACAAACGAAACTCCCGACGCATATATCGGAGTATATCAGCCTCGTGATGGCCGCGATCGTTTGCTTTATACTCTTCCCGAAAGCGGAATCTCTGTCCTGAACGTGATTCCTCCGGTACGTAATAAAGTAAACTCCACCGATTTGTGTGGTCCCTCTTCACAACCGAAATGGGTAAATGGTCCACAAACCGGACGAGTCATTTTCCGGTTTATGTAAATGAATCATATAAAGGTATCCACATTGCGTTGGGTACCTTTTTTATTTAATCTTTTGAAGTTCGGGAATGAAAATGGCTACAAAATTCTTTTCCATAAAATAAATTTTCTATATTTGGAGGCAAGAATTCTTATTTATTTGAGGTTTACGAATTTTCTAATATTCAAGCACGATGAAACACTATTATTCCTTTCTGATAATAACCTCATTGTTATTAGCCGGATGCGGGCAAAAAGACCGGGCAAAATTTCAATTCGAATCATCTGTACAGACAGAAGAAAGTTATCCGTTAGCGAAAGAATATATTAAAGAGGCTGTTATCACAGGAAAAGTGTTGAACCGGGATTTTTATCCTCAAGAAAAAGAATTAACTCTCATCATTCCATTTTTTTGGAAAATGGAAAATCAATATCGTACCCCCATACAAGAAGACGGCTCATTTTCATTCCGCTTTCCGGTTTATGCAAAATTAAGAGAAGTTTCCATTCGCAATTATGCGGAACATTTGTATATCCACCCGGGAGATAGCATACATGTGGAAATAGACTTCAAAGATCTTTTTCATCCCAAAGTAACAGGTGATGCAGAAAAACTGAATCAAGAAATACTGGCATTTACAGAAAGCGCCTACTATTACATACAGAATTATAGTATAAACCCGAATTTGAATATTAAGGATTTTGAGGCTGAATTAAAGAAAGAATATGACTTTCGTTTGGAGCGGAGAAACGAGTATCTGACGGAGTATAAGCCAATGGAAGATGTTACGTTATTTACTGAAGAGTTACTGAAACAGGACTATTATTACGCTTTGTTATCCTATGGCAGCCAATGCCAGTTTAAAACGAGAAAAGAAATGGATCGGTATCATAAACTTCTGCCTGCAATCAATAAACTTTATAATAAAGGGATTCTTTCGGCACGTTTATATGATATTGCCGATGAGGTAGAACGTTATATAGCTTATGGGATAACATACAAAGATAAAAAAAATCCATCTGTAGAAGAGATTATGTCGGCAGTAGGAGAGAATGAACTGAACCAGTATATATATACCAAAATGGCAGTTGGCTCTTTGAATGCAAATGATACACTTGCTTTAACAACGAGGCATACACAGTTTGATTCGATCGTAAAAATGCCGCATTTGCGTGCACAAGTGATGCAGATATATAATCAGACTAAATCTTACCTGGAAAATCCGCAACCAGTTTCCAATAATTTATTATATGGTGAGTTTCACGAAAACTCAAAGCTAAAAACATCTATGCCTTACATGGAACCCGTCTATAATATACTTGAGAAGAATCACGGGAAAGTGATCTATTTCGATTTTTGGGCTAGGTGGTGTCCACCATGCCTGGCAGAAATGGAACCTTTGAAACAATTGCGGAGTAAGTATTCCACCAAAGACCTGGTCATATATTCCATATGTGTAAGTGAACCCAAGGAAGAATGGGAAGAATGTCTGAATGAGTATTCATTGAAAAACCGGGGAATTGAATGTATTTATGCATCTGATTATTTTGGAAAAGAGAACTTACAGAAAATTCGCAAACAATGGAAAATAGATAGAATGCCCTATTATCTGTTGATTAATAGAAAAGGGCAAATTGTAGATTTCGGAACTACAGCACGTCCCAGCAATCCGCAATTTGTATCTCGAATTGAGGAAGCCGTAAAGGACAGCAAATAATGTTGTAAGAGAAATAAGGCAAACAAGGCAAACAAGAAAAAGTATAACAACCCACACAAAAAACATCAAATACTTCTGATTTATCATATATTAATATATGTTGCTGTGTTGAATTAATTTAGGATAGTTCAAGAACTATCTATCAACACATTGATTCTTTCCACATTGCATCTTCGTCAAATATTTGGTGTGCAATAGGGAAGTGTTGGGACTGTTTTCAATAAGTCACGAAATTATATTAATAGTGAGTACAAAACAGACCTTTTTTCGTCTTCTTTATTGTAAAAATATAGATTGGAATGAAAAATCGACTGAAACAACGAATATTTGCACTTTCTCTATTAGCATGGACAGCCGTATGCCCTGCCGATGCACAACAAACACGCTCACTTAGGGAGCAATTTCAAAATCCGTCAGACGAAGCAAAACCCTGGACCTTTTGGTATTGGATGTATGGTGTCGTGTCTAAAGAAGGGATTACAGCCGATTTGGAGGCAATGAAACATGCAGGATTGGGAGGTACTTACCTGATGCCGATTAAAGGTATTCATGAAGGCGCCCAATACGATGGCAAGGCGCAGCAGTTGACCCCTGAATGGTGGGAAATGGTGCGTTTCAGCATGGAGGAAGCCGACCGTTTAGGGTTGAAACTGGGAATGCATATTTGTGACGGTTTTGCATTGGCGGGAGGTCCCTGGATTACTCCGAAAGAATCAATGCAGAAAGTTGTTTGGAGTGATACAATCGTTGATGGTGGAAAGCTCAATGCATTACGTCTGCCACAGCCGGAAGCTTATGAAAACTATTATGAAGATATTGCGCTATTTGCTTTACCGGTAGAGGATGCAGCAGACGAAATGCCAGCAAAGATCACTTGCGTAAACTTAGCAACAGCGAACAATGTAAAATCTGCTCAAACAGTGAATATGGATGCGGCAGGCGTTATCCGTTCTTCGTATCCATGCTATATTCAATATGAATATAAACAGGCTTTTACCTGCCGGAATATAGAAATCGTTTTAAATGGCAATAATTATCAGGCACATCGCCTGAAAGTAATGGCAAGTGACGATGGCGTAAATTATCGTTTCGTGAAACAGCTAGTCCCTGCCCGTCAGGGATGGCAAAATACAGATGAAAATTCTACTCATAGTATTCCCGCAACTACAGCCCGTTATTTCCGTTTCTACTGGACACCCGAGGGAAGTGAACCGGGAAGTGAAGATATGGATGCCGCAAAATGGAAACCTAATCTGAAGATCAAACAACTGCGCCTGCATCAGGAAGCCCGTTTGAATCAGTGGGAAGGAAAAGCCGGACTGGTATGGCGGGTGGCTGAATCTACTAGGGAAGAGGAGATAGGAAAAGAGGACTGCTATTCCCTTTCACAGGTTATTAATCTAACGGAACAATATAAGAATGCCCCGGCTAGTCATTCTAAAGAGAAAACAATCACAGCTGTTCTCCCGAAAGGGAAATGGAAGCTGCTGCGGATGGGACATACCGCTACCGGACATACCAATGCAACGGGCGGAGGAGGAAAAGGGCTGGAATGTGATAAGTTCAATCCTCGGACCGTCCGGAAACAGTTTGACAACTGGTTTGCACAGGCTTTTGTAAAGACTCATCCGGAGGTGGCACGTCGGGTACTGAAATACATGCACGTAGATAGTTGGGAGTGTGGCAGCCAGAATTGGAGTGATAGTTTTGCAAAGGAGTTCCGTACACGTCGCGGGTATGACCTGCTACCTTATTTGCCTTTGTTGGCAGGCATTCCGATGGAGAGTGCCGGACGTAGCGAAGAGATTCTGAGAGATGTCCGTACGACTATCGCTGAACTGGTAGTGGATGTATTCTATCAGGTGTTGTCTGATTGTGCCAAAGAATATGATTGCCAGTTCTCGGCAGAATGTGTAGCTCCGACGATGGTAAGCGATGGTCTACTGCATTATCAGAAAGTAGATCTTCCTATGGGAGAGTTCTGGTTGAACAGTCCCACTCATGACAAACCGAATGATATGCTCGATGCCATCAGTGGAGCGCATATCTATGGAAAGAATATTATTCAGGCAGAAGGATTCACCGAAGTGCGTGGAACATGGGACGAATATCCTGCTATGTTGAAAGCATTGCTGGACCGTAACTATGCGCTAGGTATCAACCGACTTTTCTATCATGTCTACGTACATAATCCTTGGCTGGACTGTCAGCCGGGCATGACTTTGGATGGTATCGGACTTTTCTTTCAGCGTAACCAGACTTGGTGGGATAAAGGAGCGAAAGCATTTTCCGAATATGCTACCCGTTGCCAGTCGTTGTTACAATATGGTCATCCGGTAACGGATATTGCTGTGTTTACTGGAGAAGAGGTTCCCCGACGTTCCGTATTGCCGGAGCGGTTGGTTTCCTCACTTCCGGGACTTTTCGGTACGGAACGGGTAGAAAGTGAACGTATTCGTTTGGCGAATGAAGGTCAACCTTTGCGTGTGCGTCCGGTAGGCGTCACTCATTCCGCTAATATGGCTGATCCCGAAAAATGGGTGAATCCGCTTCGTGGATATGCTTACGACAGTTTTAATAAGGATGCGTTACTCCGTTTGGCAAAGGCGGAGAATGGCAGAATGAAGTTGGCGGAGGGAATGGGTTATAAGGTGGTCGTCCTGCCGCTTTCACGCCCTATGAATCCGGAGCCGGTGCTTTCTCCGGCAGTGCGGAAAAAGATGAATGAATTAAAAGCCGCGGGAGTCATTGTACCTGCTCTTCCTTATACAGAAGAAGATTTCTCGGCATACGGACTGGAACGGGATATGATTGTGCCGGAAGATGTCGCTTGGATGCATCGGAGTGGCGAACTCGGTGATATTTATTTCGTTGCCAATCAGCGGGAAGAAACACGTACGTTTACGGCAAGTATGCGTATTAATGGAAGAAAGCCCGAATGCTGGAATCCAGTAACGGGGGAAATGAATACTCATCCTTCTTATCGCATCCACGACAACCGGACAGAGGTTACGCTGACGTTGGCTCCGAATGAATCCGTATTCATTGTCTTTCCGACAGAAGAAGCTGCCGATAAAGAGAGGACATCGACAGATAAGAGAGAACCGTTGAATAGGACATTGGAAACAGAAGAATATACCGTAACATTTCTGGCTACGGGAAAGACTGTGGTCAGGAAAGACCTTTTCGATTGGAGTAAAGAAGAAGACGAGCAGATCCGTTATTATTCGGGAACAGCCGTTTATAAGGCCACTTTTCGCTGGAAGGATAAACTCAAGAAAGGACAACCCGTGTATCTGAACCTGGGGAAAGTCTGCAATCTGGCTACGGTTCGTGTAAACGGAATAGATTGCGGGACTGTCTGGACGGCTCCGTATCGAGCAGACATTACGTCCGCTTTGAAAAAAGGAACGAACGAACTGGAGATAGAAGTCACCAATACGTGGGCGAATGCGCTGAAAGGAGTGGACGAAGGAAAAGCACCGTATGACGGTATCTGGACAAATGCCAAATACCGAAAACAAGAAGATACTTTGCTTCCGGCAGGTTTACTGGGCATATTGACAATAGAAAATTAGGATAGACTTGAAAACTTATATAAATAGAATGATGAGAAGTTCAGTAATTAAAAAAGGCACATGGCTGGCTAGCTTTATGTTGGCTGTTTGCTTATGCGCACATGCAGAAGTAAAGCTACCCGCTATATTCTCCGACGGGATGGTGATGCAGCAACAGACAAAAGCGAATCTTTGGGGGACGTCCACCCCTAATAAGAAAATAACGGTTACTACCGGATGGAATGGAAAACAATATGCGGCAACAGCGGACAAGAACGGCGCATGGCAACTTTCTGTTTCCACTCCCGAAGCAGGAGGTCCTTATTCCATTACTTTCAACGATGGAAGCAAAAAAACATTAAATAATATCTTGATAGGCGAATTGTGGCTATGTTCCGGACAAAGCAATATGGAAATGCCCATGAAAGGATTCAAGAATCAGCCTGTAGAGAATGCCAACATGGATATTCTTCGTAGCAAGAATCCGAATATTCGTTTGTTTACGGTAAAACGTACTTCTACCTTCACTCCGCAAACGGACGTAGTCGGCACATGGAAAGAAGCCACACCAGCGAATGTCCGCGATTTCAGTGCGACAGCTTATTATTTCGGCAGATTAATCAATGAAATACTGGATGTTCCTGTGGGATTGGTGGTCACCGCTTGGGGCGGTTCGGCTTGCGAGGCATGGATGACAGCCGACTGGCTGAAAGCGTTCCCAGACGCAAAGATACCCCAGTCCGAAGCGGATATCAAATCGAAAAACCGGACGCCGACTGTCCTCTACAACGGTATGTTGCATCCCTTGATTGGCATGACGATGAAAGGGGTTATCTGGTATCAGGGAGAAGATAACTGGAATCGCGCACACACGTATGCGGATATGTTTACTACCTTGATTAACGGATGGCGTGCCGAATGGAAACAAGGCGATTTTCCTTTCTATTATTGTCAGATAGCTCCCTATGATTATGGAATTATTACGGAAAAAGGAAAAGAAGTGATAAATTCTGCTTATCTTCGGGAGGCGCAGGCAAAAGTAGAACATCGTGTGCCTAACAGTGGCATGGCGGTATTGCTGGATGCAGGCATGGAGAAAGGGATTCATCCCGCCAAGAAACAAATAGCAGGAGAGCGGCTGGCACTGCTGGCGCTGACAAAGACCTACGGAATAGAAGGGGTGAACGGTGAAAGTCCATATTATAAGAGTATGGAAATAAAGAATGATACGGTCATTGTGAGCTTTGAACGGGCAAAAATGTGGATTAGCGGCAAGAATTGCTTTGAATCGAAGAACTTTGAAGTAGCCGGTGAAGACAGAGTATTCTATCCTGCCAAAGCATGGATTGAACGCAGCAAGATACTTGTGAAAAGCGAGCATGTCCCGCATCCGGTAGCCGTTCGTTACGGATTCAAGAATTATGTAGAAGGAGATGTTTATTGTGACGGACTGCCTTTGGGATCTTTCCGTTCGGACAATTGGTGATCCTGCTCACCACACTGTGGTGAGCGAAACAAACTAATGAAGTGATAAATTTATGAATTATTTACGTCGCATTTTTGTTCTTTTATTCGTATTTGTTAGCGTGTCAGCTCTTTGGAGTCGGCATGCTAATGTCATTTGGAACACTCCCAGTCGGAATTCCTCCGAATCCATGCCCTGCGGTGGTGGTGATATCGGCATGAATATATGGGTAGAGGAAGGTGATATACTATTCTATCTGAGTCGTAGCGGTACATTCGACGAGAATAACTGCCAACTGAAACAAGGACGTTTTAGGATTCGTCTGTTTCCTAGTCCATTCAAAGATGCAAAAGATTTCCGACAGGAACTGAAATTGAAAGACGGGTATGTAGAAGTATCGGCAGGAGGCACACAGATACAGTTGTGGGCAGATGTCTATCATCCCGTAGTCCATGTGGAAATCACCAACGCACAACCTTTGCGGACAGAAGTCTCTTATGAGAACTGGCGGTATAAGGAACGAATGATCAGAAAAGGAGAGGGGCAACAATGCTCTTACAAATGGGCACCCCCGAAAGGAGCTGTTACCACTGCCGACTTTGTTTCTTTATCTTCCAAAAGGGAACTACCAGGAATGACCAAAAAAGAAAACTTACTTTTATTCTATCACCGCAATCCCGAACAAACAGTTTTTGACATTGTCGTAGCGCAACAAGGAATGGAAAATGTCAAATCTCAAATGATGAATCCTTTAAAGCATCTGACTTTTGGTGGCTATCTTTTCGGGGATAATCTGGAATATACAGGTACAACAGATAATATCTATGCCGGTACAGACTACCGTGCCTGGAACTTTCGCTCCTCAAAAGTTTCCCGGAAGGAGCAGTTCTGTATCGTCCTGCACACAGAACAGACGGCAACAGTAGAACAATGGGAACAAGACTTGCAAATCAATCTGCAAAGAATAGCCCCACAAGGAAAGATTTCGTCAAAAATTGTATCACAGGATAAAAAACAAACTCGCCTGTGGTGGAATGCCTTTTGGCAACGTAGCTTTATCGAACCTATTGGAGATACAGAAAACAAAAATGATAGCGATATAAAAGAAATTACCCGAAACTACACTCTTTTCCGCTATATGCTAGGTTGCAATGCTTACGGTAGTGTCCCGACCAAATTCAATGGTGGATTATTTACCTTTGATCCCTGTCATATAGACGAAAAACAGGCGTTCACTCCTGATTACCGTAAATGGGGAGGAGGTACGATGACCGCACAGAATCAGCGGCTTGTATACTGGCCGATGTTGAAAAGCGGAGACTTCGATATGATGTCTTCCCAATTCGATTTCTACAACCGAATGCTAAAAAATGCAGAACTCCGCACCCAAGTATATTGGCAACACAATGGAGCATGTTTCTGTGAGCAAATAGAGAACTATGGTTTGCCTAATCCTGCGGAGTATGGCTTCAAACGTCCGGAATGGTTTGACAAAGGAGTGGAATATAATGCATGGCTGGAGTATGAGTGGGATACTATACTGGAATTCTGTCAAATGATATTGGAAACCAAGAATTATGCAAATGCAGACATTACTCCATATCTGCCTTTAATTGAAAGCTCGCTGACATTCTTTGACGAACATTATCGCCAACTTGCTTCCCGTCGAGGACGGAAAGCGCTGGATGGTAACGGACAGCTTGTCCTGTTTCCGGGCTCTGCCTGTGAAACATATAAGATGACTAACAATGCCAGCAGTACAATTGCCGCTTTGCGGACTGTATTGGAAAATTATGGGAAGAAAGATGAAATGCTGAAAACGATTCCTCCGATTCCATTGCGGTACATAGAAATCAAGGATTCCTTGAATCCCACAGCTTCACCCGAACTGAAGCAAACGATTTCTCCTGCTGTAAGTTGGGAACGAATCAATAATGTAGAAACTCCGCAATTGTATCCTGTATTTCCCTGGCGCATCTACGGAGTAGGAAAAGAAAATCTTGAATTAGCCCGTAATACTTATTTCTATGATCCGGAAGCAATCAAATTCCGTTCTCATGTCGGATGGAAACAAGATAACATTTGGGCAGCTTGTCTGGGATTGACCGAAGAAGCCAAGAGGTTGACCCTCGCCAAACTGTCAAACGGACCACATCGTTTTCCTGCTTTTTGGGGACCGGGATATGACTGGACACCCGATCACAATTGGGGAGGTAGCGGTATGATAGGACTTCAAGAAATGTTATTGCAGACGAATGGTGAGCAAATACTCCTTTTTCCCGCATGGTCTAAAGAATGGGATATACATTTCAAACTTCATGCACCAGGTGAAACGACAGTAGAAGCAACCTTGAAAGACGGAAAAGTTACAGACTTGAAAGTTCTTCCCGAAAGTCGGAAAAAGGACATAATAATAATGATTTAAAAAGTCTACATCCCTATATTATGAAATGAAAGAAGCCATAAATAAAAGTATTATGAATAAAAGACTGTTTTTAATTTTATCAGCTTTTCTATTGTTATTCTCACTGATAGAGAAAGGGTGGACAATAGAAACTTACCGCCCCGAAACATCAGTTGCCGGATTCATTCAGCTCCCCGGTAGCGGACGACAAGTGTATAACTTCAACCCGGGATGGAGATTTTTCAAGGGGGACATTCGTGGAGCCGAATCCGTTGATTTCGACGATTGTTCCTGGACAATTGTTTCCACCCCTCATACAGTAGAGTTAATGCCTGCCGAAGCTAGCGGCTGTCGTAACTATCAAGGCCCTGCCTGGTATCGCAAGCATTTCGTACTTCCTGCGGAAACCAAAGGGAAACAGGTCCTGCTCCACTTTGAGGCAGCGATGGGAAAGCAAATCCTTTACTTAAACGGAAAGCGTATTCAAGAACATATTGGCGGTTATCTTCCTTTTACTTTGGATTTGACAGCCAATGGTGTACAGGCAGGAGACTCTTGTCTGCTTGCCGTTTTTGTAGACAATAGCAATGATAAATCCTTTCCTCCCGGCAAGCCCCAATATACGTTGGATTTTGCCTATCATGGCGGTATCTACCGTGATGTATGGATGATAGCTAAATCACCGGTATCCATTACTGACGCAATAGAGTCCCAGACTATTGCAGGTGGTGGAGTTTTTGTTCATTTCGACAAGATCAGTGAAAAGAGCGCACAAGTTTATGTAAATACGGAACTACAAAATAAGGATCAGCGTTCCGAAACCGTTACTGTGGAAACGGCCCTGACAGATACTGATGGAAAGGTTATCAGACGAGCTTCCGGCAAGCTTTCCCTAAAACCCGGAGAAAAGAAAACGATCCGGCAGCAGATAGAGATAAAGAACCCTAAACTGTGGTCGCCCGATTCACCTTATTTATATAGAGTACAATCACGGGTTAAAAAAGGCAATCAGTCCATTGACGGAGGCATCACACGTATCGGAATCCGCCAAGCGGAATTTCGTGGCAAAGATGGTTTCTGGCTGAACGGAAAGCCCTTCGGTCAATTAGTAGGCGCCAACCGCCATCAGGACTTTGCATACGTAGGCAATGCCCTGCCTAATTCTCAGCAATGGCGGGATGCAAAACGCCTGCGGGATGCCGGTTGCACAATTATCCGGGTAGCACACTATCCACAAGATCCTGCTTTTATGGATGCTTGCGATGAACTCGGTATGTTTGTTATCGTAGCTACTCCGGGATGGCAATATTGGAACAAGGATGTGAAATTCGGAGAATTGGTTCATCAAAACACCCGCGAAATGATTCGCCGTGACCGTAATCACCCATCTGTTTTGATGTGGGAACCTATTCTGAATGAAACCCGCTATCCGCTCGACTTTGCCTTGAAAGCACTCGAAATAACCAAAGAAGAATTTCCTTATCC